>Ga0265327_10001125_pt1 | contig 36893 bp, 35 predicted proteins | sample 41621metaG_FD_202089 | JGI IMG/M metagenome (GOLD analysis project Ga0265327, IMG submission 202089) | Rhizosphere microbial communities from Carex aquatilis grown in University of Washington, Seatle, WA, United States - 4-16-21 metaG | ecosystem: Host-associated > Plants > Roots > Rhizosphere...
ATTGAAAGACAGAATAAATACAGTGTACTTTAATATATTGCTGCTTCAGGAAAATGAAAAATTATTGGCGCTTGTGGTTGACGAAATTGAAAAAAGATTGGTTGTTGTAGAATCGGGTTTCAGAAACGGCGCTTCATTAGAATCGGACGTCGCTGTGCTAAAAGCTGAAAAACTAAAAACCGAACAACAAGTACTCGAAATCCAAATTCGCAAAATTGCGTCGATACAAATTATGGGAAAATATATCAACGCGAGATTACCGGTTGCCATTGGTTTTAAAATGCCGGATGGAAAAATTAAGGACGCCGTTTCATTGCGTCCCGAATTGATGCTTTTCGATTTGCAAAAACAAAAAATAGACGTCAGCAAAGATTTATTAACCGCCAAGAAAATGCCAAAGTTGACCGCATTTGCCGAAGCCGGTTATGGGCGTCCGGCATTGAATATGTTTAAAGACGATTTTCAAACATATTATATTTTTGGCGCACGTTTTTCGTGGAATATTTTCGACTGGAATCAAAACAACCATGACAAACAAGTGCTAAGTTACACCAAACAAATTGTCGAAACACAAAAACAAACGTTCAACCAAAACATCGACATTGCTTTGCAAAATTCAGCCGCAGCAATTTTGCGTCTCGAAAAAATGATTGAAAAAGATATTGAAATAATAAACCTGCGGAATAAAATTACAAAAATGTTTGCGTCGCAATTGGAAAATGGCGTCATCAATTCGACCGAATATATTAATCAATTGAACGCCGAAACGCAAGCAGAAATAAATCTTCAAACGCACAAAATTCAACTACTTCAGGAAAAAATAAATTATACTTTTATAAGAGGAAATTAAAAACATAAAAATTTTGGAACATGAAAAAATTATACATCCTTTTGTCAATATTTATTCTATTGATATCGTGCAATAACAACGGAAAGAAGTCGGATGCTTTTGGAAATTTCGAAGCGGTAGAAACTATTATTTCTGCAGAAGCGGCTGGTAAACTGATTAGCTTTAATTTGGAAGAAGGACAGCTGCTTAAAAAAGGCGATACCATTGGATTGATTGACACCATTCAGTTGCATTTGAAAAAAATGCAACTCATATCGCAACGCAAATCGGTTGCTTCGAAAATTGCAAATATTCTTTCGGAAATAAATGTTTTTGACGAAACAAAAAAAACATATATTACCGAAAAAAACCGTCTTGATAAATTGTTTAAAGACGGCGCAGCAACTGCAAAACAACTCGACGACATCAACGGAAAAATTTCGGTTGTCGAAAGTCAGATTAATTCGGTAAAAACACAAAACGCGCAGGTGTTGAGCGAAATTGAATCATATACACGTCAAATTGAACAATTACAAGATCAGATTGCAAAAAGTTTGCTCATCAATCCGTTGAACGGAACAGTTCTCGAAAAATATGCCGAGCCTTTCGAAATGGCGGCGACAGGAAAAGCGCTTTACAAAATTGCAGATTTATCGACGTTAGAATTGCGCGTGTATGTTGACGAATTGCAATTACCAAAAATCAAAATCGGTCAGAAAGTAAAAGTTTTAATTGACAAAACCGACAGTCAAAACACCGAACTCGAAGGCGAGATTAGCTGGGTTTCGTCGCAGGCAGAATTTACGCCAAAAATTATTCAGACCAAAGAAGAGCGCGTCAATTTAGTTTATGCCGTTAAAGTGCGCGTAAAAAATGATGGTAGTTTAAAAATTGCGATGCCGGGCGAAATCAAGTTCAATTAATTTTTATGTCAGTAGTTATTGTAGATAAAATTTTTAAAAGTTACAAAAAAAATAATGTTCAGGCATTGACCGACATTAGTTTTGATGTGCAGGAAGGCGAATTGTTTGGCATCATTGGACCGGACGGAGCTGGCAAAACAACGTTGTTTAGAATTTTGACTTCGTTAATGATTCCTGATTCTGGTAAAACAGCTATGTACGGCTTTGATTGTGTAAAAGATTACCGCAAAATTCGCAATTTAATTGGTTACATGCCCGGTCGTTTTTCGTTGTATCAGGATTTGAGCGTCGAAGAAAATCTTACTTTTTTTGCGACTGTTTTTGGAACAACCATCGAGGAAAATTATGATTTGATAAAAGATATTTACATTCAGATTGAACCGTTTAAAAAACGATTGGCAGGAAAACTGTCAGGCGGTATGAAACAAAAGCTGGCGTTGAGTTGCGCGTTAATACATAAACCAAAAGTTTTATTGCTTGACGAACCGACAACCGGCGTTGATGCAGTTTCGCGGAAAGAATTTTGGGAAATGCTCAAACACTTAAAAGCGAAAGACATTACAATTTTGGTTTCGACGCCGTACATGGACGAAGCGAATTTGTGCGACCGTGTGGCATTAATTCAGAATGGGAAAATTATGAAAATCAACACGCCAAACGAAATCGTAAATCAGTTTGACAGACCATTGCTGGCAATCCGAAGCAGCAACATTTACAAACTAATGAACGATTTGCGCGAATTGCCCGAAACAAATACGGTTTATCCATTCGGTCAATTTGTGCATTATACCGATATTCATAAATCGCCGGATGTTGCGTCGCTACAAAATTTTTTGAAATCGAAAGGACATCAAAACGTCGAAATAAATAAAATTGAACCCAATATTGAGGATTGTTTTATGGCATTAATGAAATAATTTTAAATCAATGACACGCGAAAAAATAATTACCGTCGAAAATATGTACAAACGTTTCGGAAGTTTTGTTGCCAACGACAACCTGAACTTCGACGTGTATCGTGGCGAAATTTTCGGTTTCCTTGGTGCAAATGGCGCAGGCAAAACGACGGCGATGCGCATTTTGTGTGGGCTTTCGAAACCGACGTCGGGCAAAATAAATGTTGGTGGTTTTGACGTTTACAAACATACCGAAGACATCAAAAAGAATATCGGTTATATGTGTCAAAAATTTTCGATGTACGAAGATTTGACTGTCTTCGAGAACATTCGTTTTTATGCCGGAATTTATGGATTGTCGATCAAAGAAATCAAAGAACGTAGTTTAACTTTACTTACAAAGTTGGGTTTCGAAAAAGAGCGCGACACACTTATTTCGTCATTGCCGTTGGGCTGGAAACAAAAACTTGCATTTTCTATTGCTATATTTCATAATCCTAAAATTGTTTTCTTGGACGAACCAACCGGCGGCGTCGATCCAATAACTCGACGTCAGTTTTGGGACTTGATTTATGAAGCAGCACACAGTGGCATCACAGTTTTCGTAACAACGCATTACATGGACGAAGCCGAATATTGCGACCGCGTTTCGATTATGGTTGACGGTCGTATCGATGCGCTTGATACACCAATCGAACTGAAAAAAATGTACAACGCAGAAAATATGGACGAAGTTTTTCTTAAATTAGCGCGCGGAAAAAAGAATCCTGACTAACATAAAAACATGACATGTTAAAACATATCATGTTTAAAACAAATTAATATGAAAAAACTATTATTAAAATTTAAACCAAGTGTTCCAAAACGACATTTGCTATTAGTTGCCGGTATTGTTTGGACATTTGCAGGATGTATGTTATTTACTCGCGGCGCGTTTTATTTAGTTAATTCGGGTAATTATCTTTTCTGGCGATTTTTAATTGGATTGATTGCCGGTATGGCATTCTACTTTGCATTATTCACGCGCATTTCGCACAAACATATTAATCGCATTCGCAACATCGAAATTGTTGATCCGTGCATGTTTTCATTTTTTAACCTGCGCAGCTATTTTATGATGGCAATTATGATAAGCGCCGGTGTTTCGCTGCGCAAGTTCGATTTAATCGACAAAAATATTTTATACAACTTTTATGTCTGTATGGGAATGCCATTGCTGATTTCGGCAAGTCGTTTTTATCATGCGTGGTTTACCTACAAACATTGGGTTGAAATACACAAAGACGACGAATTATGAAACGATTCTTAGGTTTTATTGAAAAAGAATTTTACCACATTTTTCGCGACAAACGAACTTTGTTTGTTTTGTTTGGAATGCCAATTGCGCAAGTGTTGTTGTTTGGTTTTGTCATCACAAACGAAATCAAAAATGTCAACATAGCCATACTCGATTATTCGAAAGACGAAGTTACAAAAGAAATTACCAATAAAATTTTGTCATCGGGATATTTTTTGCTCAATAAAAACCTGACGTCCGACAATGAAATAGGAAAAATATTCAGGCAAGGCGACGTCAAAGAAGTAATTGTTTTCGAAGCCGGTTTTGCACAAAAACTCGAACGCGACAAAAAAGCAAATGTCCAGTTACTTGGCGACGCTTCGGACGCGAATATGGCAAACCTGATTGTCAATTACACGTCGGCAATAATTATGGATTATATGGCGAAAACAAATTCGTTGCAAACCGCACCAATGCAAATAAAACTCGAATCGAAAATGTACTACAACGAAGAACTCAAGGGCGTGTATATGTTTATTCCGGGCATTATGGCAATGATTCTTATTTTAATTTGCGCTTTGCTGACATCCATATCAATTGTCCGCGAAAAGGAATTGGGAACAATGGAAATATTGCTGGTATCCCCTCTCCTACCGTTCCAAATTATAATTGGAAAAGTTACGCCATATATTTTGTTGTCGTTCGTAAACGCAATAACAATCATATTAATGGGACGCTTTGTATTCGGCTTACCTATTCATGGAAACATTGTTCTTTTGATGGCAGAATGTATGCTTTATATTGTGATGGCATTGTCGCTTGGCATTTTAATATCGACAATTACCGACAGTCAACAAGTGGCAATGATGATGTCGATGTTTGCACTGATGTTGCCAACAATTTTGTTGTCGGGCTTTATTTTTCCAATCGAAAACATGCCACTTGTTTTGCAATGGTTTTGCCACTTGATGCCACCGCGTTATTTTATTATCATTCTCAAAAACGTAATGATTAAAGGAACAACATTCGCGTTCGTCTGGAAAGAAACGCTGGTACTTTTGTTTATGACGTTTTTCTTTATCATGCTAAGTATAAAGAAATTTAAAATAAGACTTGAATAATCTACTAAACTCTGACAAGTTTTAAACTTTGTCAAAGTTAAAAATAGAAAATATGCGAACAATATTATTCATCATACAAAAAGAATTTCTCCAGATATTTCGCAACAAGACGATGTTGCCAATTATATTTGTCATTCCGATTGTGCAGTTGTTAATTCTGGTTAACGCAGCGACAATGGAAATGCGCAACATCACAATCGTTGTCGTCGATAAAGATATGTCAGGTACATCGCGCAAAATGATTGACAAATTTGCAGCGTCACCATTTTTTAAAATAAGTAAACGTACTTTCGATTTGAAGGAAGCCGAAAACGAACTTAAATCAAACGATGCCGATTTAATAATTCATATTCCGGCAAAATTTGAACAGACATTGGTTCGCGAAAACAAAGCAAAAGTACAGATTCTTATCAACGCAATTAATGGAACAGTCGGCGGAATTTCGAATGCGTATGTCAGTTCAATTATATCCGGTTTCAACCAACAAGTTATAACTGAATGGACGAGTGCAGCACCGCATCGAAATGTATCGATGAATAAAAATATCAACATCAATTATTCTTATTGGTACAATCCGCAACTCAATTACAAGACATTTATGGTACCGGCAATTCTTGTATTACTGGTAACAATTATCGGTATGTTTCTGTCTGGCATGAATGTGGTGCGCGAAAAAGAAATGGGCACTATCGAACAAATAAACGTTACACCAATCAAGCGCTACCAGTTTATTGCCGGCAAATTACTCCCGTTTTGGATTATAGCACTATTCGAACTTGGTTTTGGTTTGACAATCGGCAAACTACTTTTTGATATACCAATTGTTGGCAGTATAGCGCTGTTGTATCTTGTAGCAGCCGTTTATTTATTATCGGTGCTGGGTTTGGGTTTGCTGGTTTCGACAATGACGAATACACAACAACAGGCAATGTTCGTATCGTTTTTCTTTATGATTATTTTTATTATGATGAGCGGAATATTTACATCGACCGATAATATGCCGGACTGGGCGAAAATATTAGATTTGTTTAATCCTGTCTGGTATTTTATGTGCGTTGTCCGAATGATTTTACTCAAAGGTTCTACTTTTGTTGACATACAAAAATACTTTTACGCTTTACTTATTTTCGGCTTTTGTATATTAACATTGGCAGTCAGAAGATACCATAAAACAGCTTAATATTTTTAAATGTTTAATTTTTAAAAGTAAATTCGATTTCATTTTTAGTGTAAAAAAAAATCCAAAATTATTTAAATTGGCAAAACCACTAACATAAAATTACAATCCATACCCGCATTTTTTCTTGCGCGTCAGCCAGTGCGTCGGCGAAAACCAGCCAATTGACAGCAATTTTATGTTAGGGTTTTATTTTTATTTTTATTCATTTTACTATTTTTATTTTCAATCGTTTTCGTGCCAAAATTCATCAAAATTCCGATATACTTTTTCAATTATATCAGGTTGTTTCATTTTGATGTACAAATTTTTATTTTCCATTAATTCAGATATTACCTTTTCTGAATTATAATTATGCTTTGTTAATAATTTATTAAGTAAAGCATTGTATTTAAATTTAGTTGGAAAAGTCAAAGAAATTTCACAATCATCATGCGAACTAATCTGAATATTATTTGATAAAGTGGTATCAAATTCAAAAAAATCAAATTGATTGTGTTTGTTTATAAAAGTAATTAATTCGTTTAACGATTCTTTATTTTTTAAATCATTTTGATTTATACAATCATTCTTATATTGCGCAACAAAATTTAAATTTACAATTTTGCTGTTTTTAGGAAAATAATGTAAGATTTCGGCAATTGACAAACCAAAGAAATAAAAATGTTGATTAAGATTTTCTTTTTCACCATAATACATCAACTCAATAGCTGAATTTTCAAATGTTTTATTTATTGATTTATTCATATTAATCGCAATTAGTTTTTATATGTGATGGTTTTGAATTTTTGCCAGTTGGTTTTCCTTCTTTATCGAGATAGAAATCATTATTATTAACAGAATTGGGATTATACCGATGCCAATGATTTTTGCTGCAAAGCCAGTTTCGCCTGAGATTCCTTTTTCAAATGCAATCTTTATTTCAGTATTTTTATAAACAAATTCCCTTCGTGCACTTCCATTAAGCATTTTCGGATGCGTTACTTCTTTCCAATCGTTGCTTAAATCATCTGGGCTGCAAAGTGGCGTACTCCAATCAATATCAGTAGTGGTATCAATTGAAGTATCTGATGTTTTACCGGTTGCATAATAAATTGTTATTCCAATCGCTATCGTAGCTATTAAAGATAAGCAGTAAATAATTTTTACTATTTATGGTAGTATTTAATTGACTATCCGGCACAATATCTATAGCGATAGAATTACTCATTTTTTTAAAATCAAGCTTTTAAATTTTAAAATTTTTTCTCAATTTACTTTATTTCTTATCCACAAATTTATGAAATATATTTTATCCACAAAATTTAAGCGCAATTTTGCAACAGAGCCGTGCAAACGAGATTTAATATTTACGCCCGCGCCCGAATCAAAAAATTAAATCGGTTTGCGCGTTGCATTTTTTCGCGTTGGCAAATTGCGCTGGAAAAAATTGCAAAGGACAAAACCGCTTTTCGGGCGTAAACTTTAAATCGCCTTGTTTCATCAATTTTTTCAAATATACCGCGCGCTCGTGCGCGGTGTACGTTTCACGCGGACGCGCAAGCGCGTCCGCGTGAAGTAATAATTATAAATTGACTCTTAAAGTAGAGTTTTTATTTACGCAGGGTAATATTTATTTTCTGCGCAGTAGTTTCCGAACTACTAAATATGAGTTTCCTAACTACTAACTTTATTAATTATGTTTTTGGTAACATTTATTGTATTTTATGAAGATGATAAATTTTGACGAAGATCAGAACTTTGTCAATTTTTTTTCAAATCTCAATAATTTTATTTTTAATTGCATAAATAACAAGCGCTGGTGCATTGTTGCAACTGGTTTTGGAAAGTAAATTTGAACGGTGCGTTTTTATTGTATCGTAACTTAAATTTAATTCATCGGCAATCTGTTCGGCAGTAAAACCTTTGCAAATAAAATTAAGTACTTCGAGTTCGCGGGGCGAAAATTTTGATTTGGTGTCGTTCTCAGTTTTTTTGTTTAACGAAATGATTACTTTTTGAAGCAACTCGCTGGAGAACCAACTGCCGCCATTTAAAATTTCGTTTATTGCCTGACGCAGTTCGTTTATTCCTGAGTCTTTCAAAACAAAACCTTTGACTCCAGCCGAAACCATTTGGTAATAATATCGTTCGTCGCCAAAAGACGAAAGTGTCAAAATTTTTAAATCAGGAAATTTAGCGAGCGCATTTTTTGTTGCTTCATGTCCGTCCATTTCGGGCATCGAAATGTCCATCAAAATAATATCAGGTTTATGGTCGTTTAATAATTCCATTAACTGAACGCCGCTACCTGCTTGCGCAATAATTTTAAAACCAAGGTGCGTCAGTAACTCGGCTAAACTTTCTCGAAAAATTTGATGGTCGTCAACAATTATTATATTTGCCATGTTATTTAATTGTTAATTAACGATTGTTAATGGTTAATTAATAATTTATAATTAACAACTAACAATTGACAATTGATTTATATTTGCATAAGTAATTTTATCGACGTTCCTTTGCCTGCTTTACTTTCGATAAAAAAAGAACCACCGATTGCTTCTATTCTGTTTTTAATATTAAACAATCCCAGTCCGGTTCGCTTTAGCATTTGCTTTTCTATATCAAATCCAATACCATTGTCGTTGTAATTAATAGTTAAAATATTTTGATTTTTTGAAATATCAATTATAACATCACTGGCTTTCGAATGTTTTAATGTGTTGTTGATACATTCTGTTAAAACTCTGTAAAGTACAACTTCTTTATTTTCGTTAAAACGATCGTTGAAATTTGTTGTTATCGAAATTTTTAATTGACTTGCATTCTCTATACGTGTCGAAAAATTTTGAATTGCTGTTATGATTCCGAAATTTTGAAGAACGTGCGGACTCAAATTTTGTGATATTTCGCGCGAAGTTTTGTGTGCTTCGTCGATAAGATTTTGTGCTTTGGCAATCAGGTTAGGCACATCTGCTTTGTCTTCGGTTTGCGAAACCCATTGTATGTACATTTTTGCAGCGGCAAGCAAAGGACCAATGCCGTCGTGTAATTCTTGTGCAAAATGCTGGCGTTCGCGCTCTTCGGTTTCGATAATTGAATTGAGTATTTTTTGTTCGAGTAATTTACGCTCTGTGATGTCTTTTATGATTCCCTCGTAATGCAACAATTTACCATTGTCATTGCGAAAAGCAATCATGGTATTTGAAATCCATACTGTTTCGCCATTTTTGTGAATAATTCGATGTTCGACTGTCGCATTTTTATTCGATTTAAGAAATGTCGAGATAAAATCGTCAAAGTTTTGTTTGTCGTCAGGATGAATAATATTGTACCATAAACCGGAATCGGTATTTAACTCTTGTGCAGTGTAGCCCAATATTGCATAACATGCCGGACTGTGCAACGTGTTAACGGGTTTACCGTTTTCGAAATAAACTTTGTAAATATAATCGGTTATGGTTTCGGTGATGTAGCGGTATCGTTCTTCACTTTCTTTAAGGGCATCAGATTTTTCGAACAGTTCGTTGATAGACGATTGTAGTTGTTTGTTTGTTTCTGATAATTCTGATGTTCGGTGTTTTACTTTTTCTTCAAGAATTTGATTCGAATTTTCGAGTTCTTTTTGCAGATGTCTTATTGTTAAATGTGTATGAATCCGCGCAAGTAATTCGTCAGTTTCGATTGGTTTGCTTATGTAATCTACACCTCCAAGTTGAAAAGCTTTTACTTTGTCGAACGTTTTAGTTAAAGCAGATAAAAAAATGACAGGTATGTGTTTTGTCAGTTCGTTTTCTTTTAACAATTTGCAGGTTTGATAACCGTCCATTTCGGGCATCAGAATGTCTAACAAAATTAGTGACGGCTGTAGTTTTGGCGCTATTTTTAAGGCTTGTACACCATTGGTTGCAACCGATATCGTATATCCATTATTTGATAAAGTAAGATTCACCAAATCGATAATTGATTTGGTATCTTCAACTAATAATATGGTTTCGTTGCTCATTGTTTAAAATTATATTTTGAAATTTATTGGTGTTTCATTTTCAATTTTCAACTGTAAAAATTTAATCATATTTTCGCTATCATAATTTTTTGTAAATCTTTTCAATGTTACAGAAAAATTCGTGTAACTTTCGTTCGTCCGAATAAGATTGTCAAGAATTTGATTGATTCCATTGAAATTACCGATCTCTGCATTTTCTATGATCGTAAAGATAATATTTTTTTCTGGAAGTAGTAGATAGTCATTTTCAATTTTGTTGTTTACGATAGAAGTATTTTCTATTATCCATTTTATTTTGAGAATGTCTTGTATTTCATTAAATAAAATAATTGTATCGACGGGTTTTGGAATAAAACCGTCGCATAAATCGTGGAATTGTTTTTTCAATGCTCTTTGGTGGACAGTTGCTGATACACCAATAATTTTGATGTTTTTGTAATCGTTATCTTTTCTGACTTGATGTATAAATTCGAGACCATCTAAGACCGGCATTCGGTAGTCGAGCAAAATTAAGTCTGGTTTAAATAGTGGTAATTTTTGCAATCCGATCAATCCGTTTTCGGCTACTTCAATTGTAAAATCCAAAGGTTCAAGCAACGAAACTAACAATGATAAATTTGTTTGATTATCGTCAATTATTAAAATTTTTTTCCTTTCGCCTTCATAACCTATAATTTGTATTTCGGTTTGTCTGTTATCAAAGTCAGAATCTAAAACTTTGAGTAATGGAATTTCAATTCGGAAAATGCTACCTTTTTCGGGTTCGCTTACAAGAGACATTGTGCCGTCCATCATTTCGATTAACTGTTTAGTTATCGAAAGTCCTAAACCGGTACCTTCGGCAAATCCTTTTTTGCCAACGTGCTGTACAAATGGCTGGAATATTTCGAGTTGTTTTTCTTGTGGAATTCCGGAACCGGTGTCTTCTACTTCGAAAATAAACATGTTATGCAAATCTTTGTAATCGACGCGGATTGTAATTTTGCCTTCGTCGGTAAATTTTATTGCATTGTTAATTAGGTTTAGCATTATTTGTTTTATTTTGCGCTCGTCGCCAATTACGTAATTTGGTAATGACGCATTTTTCTCAAGAACATATTCGATGTCCTTCTCGTCTGCTTTGACTTTGTTGATGTTGAAAATTGTTTGCAATACAACCGGCAGATTAACTTCGCCAATGGTAAGCTCCAATTTATGCGCTTCTATTTTACTTAAATCTAAAATATCGTTTATGAGCGACAGCAAATGCTCGCCACATTGATAAACCGTTGTTAGTTGATCTTTTTGAGCGTCGGTAATATTTTTTTGGTAACGCAATAATTTCGAGAAACCTAAAATTGCGTTCAACGGTGTACGCAATTCGTGACTCATGTTTGAGAGAAATTCGCTTTTTGTACGGTTCGCTTCTTCAGCAAGTTCTTTGGCAACCTGCAATTCGTCGGTACGTGTTTTAACAAGTTCTTCTAAATGGTTTCTGTATTTTTCCAATTCGATATCTGTTTTTTTTCGCTCGGTAATATCTTTACCAAAAACTGAGACTGCAAAAATTGAATTGTCTTTTTTCAGAATGTGAAAATTTAATTCCAATGCACGAGCGCCGTCGTGTGTAATATACTCCATTGTATATGGTCCTTCTTTAAGCACTCGGTCATACCATTCGTGCCAAAGTTTCGATATTTGTGCCGGTAATAAATCTTCCGGATAAAGTCCTTTATTGACTATAATGCCTCGTGTTTTAAGAAAATGTTCAGCATAAGCACGATTGAATGTTAAAAGGCGATAGTCGGTAGGATTAAACGACCAAATCAAATCGGAAGTACTGTCAACAATTGATGATAAGAATATTTCCGATTCAGCTAAAGCTAATTCTATTTTTTTCCTTTCGGTAATGTCTTGCATAAATGAGAGAATTGCTTTTTCGTTTTTATAATCAATAGTTGTTGCAGAAATTAAAGTGGTAAAAATCGAATTATCTTTTCGAAATCCTTTCAGCTCATACAAATTTTCGACAGGTAAGCCTTGTACGCGTTTTTTTGCTCGTTCGGAAAATGCAATTTTACTTTCGGGCGTTACTAAGGTTGAAATATCCATTCCCATTAATTCTGCACCAGTATATCCGGTAATATCTGAATATTTGTTATTGACATAAGCATACTTCAAATCGACAGCAATAGCAATACCAACCGGAGCATTGTCCAATAATGTTTGAAAATTGGTCTCAGTTTTCTTTCGCTCTGTAATATCTTGTATAAAAGCGACTGAGGCTTTTTCGTTTACATAATCTATAACAGCGACATTCATTAAAGCGTTGTACCTTGTTTTGTTTTTTCTAATACCAATCATTTCATACGAATTTTCGACATTTTCGCCTTGCAAACGTTTTTTTGCACGTTCAATAAATTCTGCCTGATTTTCGGGTGCTACTAAATCGATTAAATTTTTATCTAAAAGTTCTGCAGCACTAAAACCAGTCATTAATTCGTAAGCATTGTTAACATAAACATATTTCAGATTAACAGCGATTGCAATACCAATTGGTGCGTTGTCGATTAATGTTTGAAAACGTGTTTCGCTTTTTTTGCGCTCGGTAATGTCACGGACTACGGCTATTGTATAATTTTCGTTATTCAGGTTATAAGTTCCGGTTTTTATTTCGAAAGGAAATTCTTCGCCGTTTTTTCGCAATCCAAGGGATTCATAAAATCGGGGAACGTCTTTGCCAAGAAACCTTCTTCGAGCAAACTCTTTTATTCGAGCATGTTCTTTTTGGGAAATATGATTTAAAATAGATTTGCCAATCATTTCACTTTCGGTGTAACCATACAAATCTAAAAAAGTTTGATTTAGCAAGACGTTTATTCCGTTCTTTGAAATTCCGATTGCATCTTGCGAGTTTTCGAAAATGGCGCGTAAAATTTTTTCGTTTTCTTCGGCTTTTTCTTTGGCTTTGATTATTTCTGTCTCATTTTTTTTGTGCTCGGTTATGTCTCTAAAAATTCCATGGGTACCGGTAAAATTATTATTGCTGTCGAATTGAGGAACTGCTGTTATGAGTATATTTCGTTTAATACCGTCTGCTCGAACAATATCAAATTCGTAAGTGCTTTTTTGGTTTTGTCTGCGGATTTCAGTATTGTTGCGAATAAACTCAAATTGTTCGTCGCTAACAAATTCTTTAAGATTTTTACCTGTTAATTGGTTTTTCTCAACACCGAAAATAAATTCTGCAGCTGGGTTAGCAAAAACAAAAATTTCGTCAGCATTAACAAATCCAATTCCTTCGCCAACATTATCGACAAAAGCCCTGTATTTTTCTTCGCTTTCTTTTAGCGCCTTTTGTGCGATTTCCTGTTCTATTGATTTTTGAATTAAATTTTTTATATTCGTCTGAAAAAAATCGTAAAATAAACCTATTGCTAATATTAGAATTACCATAACCCAATATAAGGCAAATAGCAAATTAAGCCAAGTTGTAAAATAGTTGTTATAGATGTTGAAATCTATCGGTGAAGAAATTATTCGAAAAGTGTATAAAATTCCGATAGTTGTCAAACATAAAAAGGATATAAGGAAATAAATGTATCCTGCGCGTTTTCCAAAAATGAGTGTGCTGATGATTATCGAAATTATGCTAAAATAATAACTGCTGGAAATGCCAAATTTAAGTATGCCTGATAAACTTATTGCAATAAAAATTGCGCAGTAAAAATGTGTTTTAAATGCGACAGATAATTTGTTGCGCAATAGTAAGACCAACAATGCTGCAATTCCCAAAAATATTTGAAATGTAAATAATGGTTGCCAGCCAATTTGCATAAATCTGGCAATTGATAACAAAAGAGCAGGCGCAAGAAATATCATAAACCCATAAGACATTTTGTCGATGAGTTTGTTGCGGATATTTTGTAGTTGTTCTTCCATCTTACAATTTATTTTGCCCAAGAAATTTTAGAATGCCATCGCTGTCATAATTTTTTGTGAATTTTTTTATGAGTGCACAAAAATTTTGGTAATCGGAATTTTCAAGTAATAAATTGTCGATTATTTTATTTATCGAGTTAAAGTCCCCCAATTCCGTATTTTCAACTATAGAATCTATTAGTTCTTTCGCAGGGAAAATTAAATTTGAAACGTCAATTTTTTCTTTTTTCTCGGGCATAATTTCATAAGACCATTCGATTTGCAGTTGCTTTTGAATTTTGGAAAACAATAAATCAGTATCGATTGGTTTTGGTAAAAAATCGTCGCATAAATCGTGGAATTGCTTTTTTAATTCTTGCTGATGTACGGTTGCCGAAACGCCAATTATTTTGATATTATTAAATTGACTTTCTTTTTTGATGTTGTGAATAAATTCAAGACCGTCCATAACCGGCATCCTGTAGTCAAGCAAAACTAAATCGGGAATAAAGTTGTAAAGTTTATTTATTGCGACTTTCCCGTTTTCTGCAATCTCGACAATAAAATCTAAAGGCTCAAGTAACGAAAGTAGCAGCGAAATGTTTGTATTGTTATCGTCAACAATTAATATTTTTTTTCGTTCTCCAATGTACGCTTTGATATTATTTTCGGGCAGAAGATTTACAAAATTAAAATCGCTTATTTTTCGTAATGGGATTTCGGCTCTGAACGCACTGCCTTTATCCGATTCGCTTTGCAGATAAAGTTCACCGTCCATCATCTCAATCAGTTTTTTTGTAATGGCAAGTCCCAGACCGGTTCCTTCGGCAAAAAGTCTTTTGCCGGTGTGTTGTATAAAAGGTTCAAAAATTTCACTCTGTTTGTCTGATGGTATTCCTATACCGGTGTCTTCTACTTCAAAAATAAAAGTACTTGTAGCGTCAATATAATCAACTTTTATTGTAACGCGACCTTCGTCGGTAAATTTAATGGCGTTATTTATCAGGTTGAGCATAATTTGTTTCAATTTGCGCTCATCGCCTATAACATAGTTTGGCAGCGATACATTTTTTTCCAACACATATTCGAGGTCTTTTTCGTCGGCTTTTACTTTGTTGATGTTGTAAACCGTGTGCAATATGTCTGGTAGATTAACTTCGGCGATTGTCAATTCTAATTTGTGCGCTTCGACTTTGCTCATGTCTAAAATATCGTTGATGAGCGATAATAGATGTTCGCCGCAATTATGGACTGTTGTAAGCTGTTCCTTCTGTTCGTCGGTAATATTTTTTTGATATTTTAAAATTTTCGAGAAACCAAGAATTGCATTTAATGGCGTACGCAGTTCGTGACTCATATTCGACAGAAATTCACTTTTTGATTTATTGGCAGTTTCGGCAAGTTCTTTGGCGTTTTCGAGTTCAAAGGTTCTGTCTTTTACCAACTGTTCAAGATGGTCGCGGTGGTTGCGAAGTTCTTCTTCAATTTTTTTGCGATCGGTCAAATCGATAAAAGTAGCCAGTAAAGTTTCACCCAGCGTTATGCCCGAAATAATGATGTTTCGCTTTTCGCCATTTTTGCAAGTTACAATATATTCATTCGATTCGATTGTTGTTTTTTCTGCAATTGCTTTTTCGACTGCAGCATTCCATGTTTCTAAAACCCAATGTCTGTATTCATCATCTGGATACGCGAATAGAAACCATTTATCAATCGTTTGCACGTCTTCAGCAGAATATCCGAAGAGGGTGTCAAATCTCTCATTGCGAAAAGTTATTTTACCAATCTCGTCAGCCATCGCAATTGGTAAAGGGGTTTTTTCTAAAACGGTTTTAAGCCATTGTTCATTTGTTTCTAAAGAAATGTATGCGTTTTTTAAATCGGTGTCTCTTTGGTTTATTTCCGAAAGCATTGAGTTGAAACCTCGGTAAAGTTCTCCAATTTCGTCCTGTCCTTGATTTTGAAATTGTATCGTGTAATCTTTTGTTCTTGCGACCAGATTCATTTTTTCGGTCAGTTTGACGATTGGTTGCGAAATGGAACCTTGCATAATATACGCCAACAAAAAAATAATTACCAACATGGCACCAACAATAGTTACAGTTACCGCAATCCGCCTGTCAATAATTGATGACCAGTCGATGTGCGAACGCAGGTATAAATAACCGTAAATTTTATCTTTGTATTTAATTTGGTGTTTGATATGTAAATAATCTTTTTCAATAAATGCGTTTGTATCTTTTACTAATTTCGATATTTTAAAAACGCTGTTGGATGATTTGTGGTAAGACGCAAAAATAGTGTCGCTTGCAGTATAAAGTATTGCATCATAAATATCGGGAATATTGTGTAATTTTTCTAAAACTTCGACAGCGTTTTTCGGGTAATTAAATTCTATTGGCATCCAGCAATTGTCGCTTACTAATTTTGCTTGCAAAATTGTGTTGGCGATTAATTGTTTTTTAGAATTGTAAACTTCAAAAGTGTAATTAATCACGTTTCCGGTAATAGTCGATATTGCTCCAATGACAAAAATGATTATTATGATTTTTTCTTTGATTTTGAAGTTACTTAGTATTTTCATGTTTCGAAATGTTAATATTTAATTAACCATCATTTTTGTTTGGACTTTTTTCAGACCTTAAAATTAAGTATTTATATTAATTATCAAAAAACTTTTGAATGCACACCTTTACACAAAATTGATAAATGAATTTTACCTAAAATTATGACTTTAATATCTATTTAATAGATGCAGTTGAAAAATACGATGATCCGCAATATTAATTTAGATTATCGCAAATATTTGAACGCTAACTACACAAAATTAATATAAAATATTGGAATCAGCACGTTTTTCAAGTGCAATTAACAATTGGATAGTTCAATATTTTGGGAGAGAAAATTATTTTCTTGCTAAAGCGACTTTGAAACTTTAACGCGGTAAGAAGCATCGAAACGTCCTTTGGTGATGGCGAGCAATTTGCCTTTGAGCAAACGTTTTTTTAGAATTGAAAGTTTGTCGGTAAATAGTATTCCTTCAAGGTGGTCATATTCGTGTTGAATGATGCGGGCTTTCACACCTTCAAAATATTCATCGTAATAATTCCAGTTTTCGTCGTAATATTGAATACGAATTTTCGATGGTCGTTTAACGTCTTCGCGCAAACCCGGAACGCTCAGGCAACCTTCGGTAAACAAAGTTTCTTCGCCGGCGTATTCGATTATATGTGCATTGATAAAAATTCTTTTAAATCCATCAATTTCGGGCTCATCATCTTTTAATGGTGAACCGTCAATAACAAACAAACGTATAGAATGTTCAACCTGTGGCGCAGCCAATCCTAAGCCATCAGAATTATACATTGTATCGTACATGTTGTTGATAAGTTCCTGTAAATTGGGATAGTTTTTATCAATGTCAACAGCAATTTTTTTAAGAATTGGTGAGCCCAAAATACAAACCGGTAGAATCATCGGGATTTTATTTTAATTGTGCTTTAAATCAATTTTTGTTTTACAAATTTAATATAACGTTACGTTCGTTTTTGTGTTATACTGCGACCTTCCATATAAGATTGTAAAATAATTGTTGCGCTTACCATATCGACTGTTGCTTTATTGCGTCTGTCCATCTTTTTAACGCCGCCGTCAATCATTGCCCGAAATGCAATTTTCGATGTAAAGCGCTCGTCAATAATTTCAACCGGAATTTGAGGAAAATGTTTTTTCAATTTTTCAATAAATTCATCAATCTCTCCGGACACCTGCGACAATTCGTTGTTCATTCGTCGTGGCATTCCGACCACAAATAATTCCACAACTTCGCTTTTCAGATAACCTGTCAGGTATTTAAAAATTTCGGGTGTGGCAACGGTTGTCAATGCGTTTGCAATTAATTGAAGCGGGTCGGTTACTGCAATACCAACCCGTTTCATTCCATAATCAATTGCCAGTATGCGCGACACCGGAATTAGTTCAAATGTATCGAGCCTTCTTCTTCTTCTTCTTCGAAATTATCATCTTCCGAGAAAGATACACATGCAGAAACCAATTCGGTACCTTCAAACCACAATGTCAAACCAAGGTCATAGAAAATGCACATTTCAATATTTTCTTCGTTTGTTTCGGTATCGAAGTAGAAATCAATTTCAAATTCGTTATAAACTTCTTCGAGTTTATGTAACAAATCATCTTTCAGGAATTCAAACATTTCCTCACCGTCCAGCAAAAGCGAATCGCTAAAAACTGTCAACCATTGATAATCATCATCAACATATTCAAACGCAACAGTTATTCCAAGTGCTTCGTATTCCCATTCGATGGTTTTAAAAACTCCATATTCGGTTTCTTCTTCAAGTTCTTCGCGGATTTCATTCGGTTTGCCTAATAACTTTTCAACATCTTCCGGAGTCATGTCGAAGGTAATTGGACCTAAACTTTCGCCAATTTCCCAGTTATAATCCATTTGAAAATCTTTAGTTTCTGACATTTTATTATTTTTTTTGAGTTAATTTGAAAGCGCAAAAATAAAAATAATTTGATAATTAGCGAAAATTAAAATAATATTCCTGCAAATGGTTGTAATTTTTATTGTTTTACAATTTTGAATTTTAATTGTGTGTTACGGACATTGACAACCAAAATATAAATTCCTCGACTTAAATATTGCAAATTTGTTATTCTGACACCCGAACTTGAGAAATTATATTTCAACATTGATGTATATAATTTCCGTCCAAGCAAATCGAAAAGCTGAACATTGATGTTTTCATATTTGTCAAGATAAAATTTAACTGAAAGTTGCTCGCGGAAAGGATTTGGTTCTACAACAACTTTCAGGTTTTTAAAAAAAGTATCGGACGCGATTGTCGATGGAAACATATTTGCAAAAGCAAAATCAGGAATACCGTATCCGGTAAGTGTGTCAGAATGCGAAAAACGGCTGGCGCTTTTTTGAATGGCATTGATAATTTCCTGATTGTTCAATTGCGGATTTGCCTGCCACAAACAAGCCGCCATTCCAGCCATCAGCGGACAGGAAAATGATGTACCGCTTTCAAAAACCATCAAATGATTAGTTGTACTTTGCATTGCACAATTGTATCCCATTGCTGCAACATTTGGTTTAACGCGCCCATCATAACTTGGACCTTTTGAACTGAAACCGACGTACTGCCGACTTGCATCGACTGCGCCAACAGTTAATACGCCAATTCCGTCAGCCGGCGCGGTTACATAATTCCAAGGATGCTCACCTTCGTTACCTGCGCTACAAACAACCAAAATCCCTTTTGCCGAAGCAATTCCTGCACCAACCGAAATATGTGTTGTTCTTCCGTTCATTTGCGAATAAGTATGGTTCATCGATGCATCGTCAAAAAGTGAATAACCCAACGATGTGCTGATAATGTCTGTTCCAACGCTATCGGCAAACTCGGCAGCTGCAACCCAGTTTTCTTCTTCAATAACATTTTCTGTCGCTGCATTTTCGCTGCGCAGCAACCAATATTTTGCTTTTGGTGCGACGCCAATCAGCGTATCTTTTATATTTCCGGCAAGTACCGACAGCACATTCATTCCGTGTGGATGTTGGTCATAAGAAGTTGAATCGCCGGCAACAAAATCGCGACAACCAAGTATCTGATGATTGATGTTGATACTGTCAAATGCCCGCAAAACATTGGCATGATAAAAACCGGCGTCAAGAACTGATATAACCATTCCTTCGCCATGAAAACCAAGATTGTGCAAAATATGACCGTTAAGCATTTTTATTTGTGTTTCTGCCAATCCGTAACTATAAAAATCAGTTATGCTGTCAGTCGTTAAATTTTCTGAATACTTAGCAATCTTGTTTGAAATTTTTAATAATTGCGGAACTGCCGGTGTTTGTATATTTTTTCTGACAAAACCAAGTGATGTAATATTTGTAGCCAACGTTGGATCCGCATAAAAAACTGCCGTATTAAACCATTTCGATGAATACATAACACGTGCACCCAATTTGCGTAAACTGTCAACATATTTTGGATTGACGGGCAAATCGCTGCTATCGATGGCAATGTTATATTTATTGCGACGTTCAAGCGCCCGCACAGATAAAAATTCTGACGGCTTTTGAATTGAAAAAGGCGTATTTTTTTTATCGGTAAACTGCACCATGTATGCGCCCGGTGCAACGTACATTTGTGCAGATATTAAAACCGGAAAACAAAAAATACTTATAATAATTAAATTCAAAAATTTCATTATCGTGCATTTAATTCTATTCAATTAATCAATTAATTTAGCAATCCGAAAATTTGAATTACTTTTGCGGCAAATCAACAAATCAACAAATCATGACAGCATCGCCAAAAGAAATATTTTTCGAAAAAGCCAAAACTGCTTTAAACGATCACAATTTTGTCAAATTGACTTTAAGCAAACCTTGGCCAGACAAGCTTCCGTTGCAAAATATTTTTGTACGACCTGTGCTTTTGAAAAACGAAGTAAAGCTAAATTTTTTATATCGATTTCCAACAAACGACGAAACAAAAAATTTCAACATCGACGAAGGTTTTTCAATAATCGATAAAGCAATGAAGACCGATTTTCGCATTGCCAATCTTTTTACGACTTCCGAAGATGTCGAACTAAAATTCAACAAGAAAAACGACGGACATTTGAGCGTTCGTAAACCAGCGTTTACAAAACCTGCCGAATATGTACACGATATTAAAAAGAACCGTATTGTAGAAATAAATGAAAATCTTTTTTTGCAAGGTCTTGGAATTTTAGACGACCAATTTCGCGTTAAACCAACAATGACTGACAAATACAAACAGATTGACAAATATATCGAAATTGTTGATTCGCTTTTAAAAGATTATCAATTCGGAGATGAATTTTCGGTTGTCGATATGGGTTGCGGAAAAGGTTATCTTACGTTTGCGTTATACGATTTTTTGCGAAAACAGCACAAAATAAAAGCGAAAATTACTGGTGTCGAACAACGTCCTGAATTAATAACTTTTTGCAATGATTTAGCTACAAAAGTTTATTTTGACAATTTACATTTTGCTGAAGGAACGATCAGCACTTTCGATGCGACCGGTATCAACATGCTCATTGCGCTTCACGCATGCGATACCGCCACCGACGACGCATTAGCTGCCGGAATTAAAGCCAATGCCGACATTATTATTGTTGCGCCTTGCTGCCACAAACAAATCCGTAAACAAATGGATGCATCAAACAGTTTGCAAGCAATTCTTAAATACGGAATTTTATTAGAGCGTCAGGCAGAAATTGTTACCGACGGCATGCGCGCATTGATTCTGGAAGCGCATGGTTACAAAACAAAAGTTTTCGAATTTATTTCGAGCGAACATACTGCAAAAAATGTGATGATTACGGCTGTCAAACACAAAGAAGTTTTTGAGCATCCTGAAATTTATGCGCAAATTGAAAAATTAAAATCGGAATTTGGAATCGAATTTCATCAATTGGAAAAAAACTTGGTGAGTTGATTATTTGTTGCCTTAAAGCCAATCAATTATTTTTTTGCTATTGTTAGTTTATTTCTTTTGCTGTTGATGGTGGCATCAGTAATTCCGTCAATTAAACCAAGATAAAAATTATAAGAACCATTAGGTAGATTGGCATTGCAAAATGAAAAATTAAAAAATCTGGAATTACGCGCGTTTATAGAAAAATTCATCAGTGATTTGTCAATCCAAATATTTTCGCCTTTACTATTTGTAAGCACAATATAAATTCTGTGCTTGCTTGTAAATTGCAACAGGTAATTGCGATGATTTAGAATTTTAACCGGAATTTTTATGGAGTCGTTTTTAAAAATAATTTCATCAAAATTATATTGAAGTTCGATATTATTAAAAGAAACGAAATTGTCAACTTCTGTGTAATGCACAGTTTTTCCCATTCTCGTATGCAGTTCTTTCGTGTTTAGAGATGGATCTGTTACAATTAAAATTGCGCTTTTCGACTGAATACTGTCTTCGTAATTCCAGATTTGATATTGCGATTTTTTTTCGTCATTGGCAAATAAAGCAATTGCCATCTGCTTGGTATAAAATGAGTAAAGCGGCGCTTCTCTAAGTCCCTCGTAATATGTTGCAAAAACTACAGGCTTTTTTCCGGCAATTGCCTGAATGTCTTCAGCCCAAAGTTTTCGTCCATGATAATAATCGGTATGCAAACCTTTGCCCGGAAAAATATCAAATGCTAAATAAATTCTTGCAAGAAATATCACTACTAAAAACGGAATTGTCAATGAATAAAATAATTTGTTGTTGCTTTTTTGCCCATAATATTTTGCCGAAAGAATGATTACCGGAAATAACATAATGGACGTCCAATGCAGATGCACAAACCCTCTGAAAGTACTGAACAGAAAAAAGACAAACGTTCCGACAGCAATATACTTTAATGATTTTTCGAATTGGTTTGCCGATTTATAAATAAAAGGAACGAAAATAATTCCAATTCCGACAACCGGTATTTGCTGGGTCACGTACTGGAATAAATAACCAATTCTAAAATTACCCGTCCGTCCGGAAATTTGGTATTGAAATGACGGAAAATGATGTTGAAATTGCCACATCAAATGCGGTATAAATAAAATACTCGCCAGTAACACCGAAAGATAAAAATATTTATTTTTTAACAGACTTAAATTTGATAACAGTATGAAAAAAACAAAAAGAACTGCGTGATATTTGGAGTATAACATTAACGCAAGCGATATTCCAAACAACAAGGACGTGAGTAAATCATTTTTGTCTAAAAACCGTTTATATAAATAAAGACTTATGATTGAAAAAGCAACCAAAGGCGTATCCGGGAAAGCGACGAAAGTTATATAATTGAATAAAGGAATAGAAAGTAAAACGATATAAATAATTTTCTTTTCCTTGTTATTCCATGGTAAAATTTTAAACAAAAAAATAAGTCCGGCAGACATTAATAGCACATCAAATAACCTGACTCCTAATTCGCCTGAAAACAATGCAACGCCCATTTTTATTAACAAAGCCAGCATTGGCGGGTGATCATAATAACCCCATTCGAGATGCGATGCGTAAAACCAATAATATCCTTCATCGCTGGTCAATTCTGTCAATCCAATTTGCAGCAGATTTAAGATTGTCCATAAAATGATAAAATGGTACTGATTAAAGTTTTGAATGACAGCGGAAATTTTTTTCATTTTCTTAAATTCGTAATTCCCTTATTCGTAATTATAAACGCATTTCCCTCCGATAAAAGTTTTCAAAACTTTGATGTTGAAAATATCATTTTCGGGTGTAGTCATTAAATCTTTATCGGTAACAACAAAGTCTGCAAATTTACCAACTTCAATGCTACCTTTTTCGAGCTCTTCGAAACTCGATTTTGCCGCCCAAATTGTCATTGCGCGCAAAGCTTGTTCACGTGTCAAAGCATTCTCTTTTTGAAAGCCCGATTCCGGTTTACTTTCAAAATCTTTTCTGGCGACAGCCGCATAAAACCCCAAAACCGGATTGATATTTTCAATCGGAAAATCGCTTCCGGCAGCCAACCAGCCATTTTGTTGCAGTAGTTGTTTGTACGCATACGCGCCTTTGACTCGCTCCTGACCAAGCCGCTGTTCTGCCCAATACATATCGCTTGTGGCGTGTGTCGGTTGAACAGAAGGAATGACGCTGAATTTTGCAAATAAATCAAAATCGTTTTCATTAACAACTTGCACATGCTCAATTCGCCAACGCAAATCGTTTTTCGTTTTTAGAATGTTGCCATAAATTTTAAGCATCATACGGTTCGCTGAATCGCCGATTGCGTGTGTGCAAACCTGATAATTATTTTTGTATGCCAACTTACAATTTTTAATCATTTGTTTAATTGGCGTTAATGACAAACCAGTATTTTTTACATCGTCAGAATAAGGCTGCAAAAGCAACGCACCACGCGAACCCAAAGCGCCGTCAGCATACATTTTTATTGATCGCACATTTAAATAATCCGTTTTATAAATTCCCTTTTGCATAAAGGCAACAAAATTGCTGTCCGAAACATCGAGCATTGCATACACGCGCATCGAAAGTTGTCCGGCTTTTTGCAAACTGTCAATTAAATGAATTGTTTTAACCGGCAAACCGGCATCGCTCAACGAAGTCAATCCGACAGTAAAGCAGTTATGTTGCGCCAGCATTAGCGATTGTTTTTCTTCTTCGATATTAGGTTTTGGAATAATATTTTTCACTAATTCGACTGCATTGTCAATTAAGACACCGGTGAGTTTTCCATTTTTTGACACGATTGAACCACCATCAATTTTTGTATTTAAAGTTATTCCGGCACGTTTCAATGCTTCCGAGTTTGCAATTGCTGCATGACCGTCAACACGAATTAATAAAACAGGTTTGTCGGGAAACAATTTGTCTAACTGTTCGTTTGTCGGAAATTCTTTTACCCGCCATAAATTTTGATCCCAACCGCGTCCCATAATCCATGTCGTTTTATATTTTTGGACGTGAGTTTGTAAACGCTCCAATACTTCGTCAAAAGATTTTGAACCTTTTAGGTCGGCATGTTGCAAATCGAGTCCGTAGCCATAAAAATGACAGTGAGCATCGATGAAACCCGGGTAAACAAACTTGCCGGTCAAATCGATTTGTTCCGACGGTTCATAATTTGTTAATAAGTTTTCTTTTGTACCGGTAGCAACAATTTTTCCTTTGTCAACTGCAAAACTTTCGACTTTCGAAAAAGCAGAATCGACAGTATAAACCTGCGCGTTGAAATACAATGTATCGATTTTCATTTTTCCAGTTTTACATGAATAAACCATTGAAAATAAAATAACCACAATTAATAAGACAAAATTTCTCATACCGAAAAGTTTTTAGGCGAATGTAATAAAAAATTGACGAAACAAAAAAAGAGTCGCTCTTTCGAACAACTCTTTTGATATATTTAGAAAGCATTTTATTGTAGTATGGCAAAGTTAATTTATCTTTTTACAGCATGCAATTTATTAACGATGACCTAACTTATTATGATTAATGATTTAAATCAATTGCCTTGACAAAACAAAAAATAATTTAGTATAAAAATAGTATGAAAATAATTTTATAGGCACAAAATTTGTTATTAAATTTGATGTCATTTAATATTCAGTAAACCGTAAAAACATTTAATTATGAACAGAAAAACGATATATTATATTACGCTGGAAGACGTACAGCATGTAGCATTGGATATGTTCGGCAGAAATCTGAACGACGAAGAATTGAAAGAAATCGAAGATAAAATCGGCGATTATTTTCCGTTGTACGACACTATTTATAATGCAATAAATGATATTTTAGGTGTTGATGAAGAAAAAGAAGAAACAGAAGAATAGCACTTTATTGTAAGTATTTTAAGGGTTTATTGAAACAATTTAATTATCATTTAATATCCTGTTTACCATAATTATTTTAAAATTTTGGTGACAGGATATTTTTTTGACTATTCCTGTGATTCATAAGCTTCGATAATATTCCTGACAAGCTTATGACGAATAACGTCTTGTTTATCAAAGTCAATAAAAGCAATGCCTTCTATGTTTCCCAGAATATTTTTTACTTCAAGTAAGCCCGACATCGATTTGTGCGGCAAATCAATTTGTGTAACGTCACCGGTAACTGCAAATTTCGAATTTTCGCCCATGCGCGTCAAAAACATTTTTAACTGATTGCGTGTTGCATTCTGTGCTTCGTCGAGAATTACAAATGCTTCGTTCAACGTTCGACCGCGCATAAAAGCCAATGGCGCTATTTGTACAATTCCGTCTTCCATCAGTTCGTTTAGTTTTCGTTGCGGAATCATGTCGTTCAACGCATCGTAAAGTGGTTGCATATATGGATCAAGCTTTTCTTTGTAATCGCCGGGTAAAAATCCTAATTTTTCACCGGCTTCCACTGCTGGTCTTGTCAAAATTATTCTGCGTACTTCGCGGTTGCGCAATGCGCGTACTGCAAGCGCAATAGAAATGTATGTTTTACCGGTTCCCGCCGGACCAATAGCAATCAATAAATCGTTTGTGTTTGCCTTTTCGACCATCACGTTCTGGTGAAAAGTTTTTGCTTTTATTGGACGACCACTGTTTCCAAAAACCAACACATTTTCTGATTTCTCTGACGACTCGATAAATTTTTCACCGTCTTGCGCTAAAATTTTTTCGAGCGTTGCGTCCGACAAAGAATTATATTTTTCAAGATATTCAATCAACAAATTGATACGGTCTTCGAAATTGGCAATTTCTGTTTTGCCACCCTGCACTTTTATTTCGTTGCCGCGCGCAATAATTTTTATTTTCGGAAAAAGATTTTTAATTTTTTCCAGATTCGAATTGTTGATTCCGTAAATGTCAATCGGATCGATGCTTTCTAAATAGATTATTTTTTCTATCATAAAATGTAAGGAAAATTTTTACTTTTGCAAAATTAAAATAAAATAATTCAAAAGATAATTTTTGCGAATTTTAAAAATCGCGAAACAAAATGAAAATAAGAAAATAATCGAGATGCCTGTAATAACGCTAACAACCGATTGGGGAAATCAGGATTTTTATGTAGCAGCAGTAAAAGGTTGCATCTTTTCAATTTGTCCACAGACAACGGTTATCGATATTTCGCATCAAATTAAAACATTCAATATTGCGCAGGCAGCATTTGTTATTAAGAGTGCGTATAAATTTTATCCCGACGAAAGTGTTCATATCATAGGCGTTTTCAGCGAACAAAAAGAAGATCAACCGTACATTTGTGTCAAATATCATAATCAGTTTTTTGTTGGCACAGACAATGGATGTCTTGGATTAATCATTGACGATTTAGCTGAAACAGTTATAAAACTTGACGAATCTGAAAAATATCAGATTGCTGACAGTACGTTTCCGGAACTATCGGTTTTTGCGACCGCAGCAGCGCATCTGGCAAACGGCGTCGATATAAATAATCTTGGTAAAAAAATAAAAGATTTCCGACGCAGTGTTTCGTTGATGCCGGCTATTGACGAGTCGCGCATTTCGGGTCATGTTATTTATGTCGATTCATTTAAAAATCTTATAACGGACATCAGCAAAAATATTTTTGAGCGTGTCGGAAAGTTGCGACCTTACACAATTTATGTGCAAAGTCATAACACAAAAAATCGCATTGATTACATTAGCAAGTCTTATAACGAATCGATCGGCGGTGAATTGCTGGCATTGTTTAATTCTTTGGATTTACTCGAAATTGCACAGTACGAAGGATTTGTTTCTGACCACTTAAAATTAGGCGTTGGCGCTGCGGTAATAATTAATTTCGCTAATCGATAAAAATATTAAATTATGGAGGAAAAACTAAAAGCTTTCGAAAGACTTTTAAATATTATGGACGAGCTGCGTGCGAAATGCCCGTGGGACAAAGAACAAACTAATGAAAGCCTTCGAACATTAACCATCGAAGAAACGTATGAACTAACCGAAGCAATTTATAATAAAGATATTCAAGGAATTAAAAAAGAGTTGGGCGACGTTTTGTTGCACATTGTTTTTTATTCGAAAATTGGTTCAGAAACCAATGATTTTGATATCAAAGATGTGATAAATTCATTGTGCGAAAAACTGATCTACCGTCATCCGCATATTTTTGGCGACGTGCATGTAAAAGATTCCGGTGAAGTGATGCAAAATTGGGAACAACTTAAACTGAAAGAAAAAAACGGCAACAAAACAGTACTTGAAGGAATACCAAACGCACTACCTGCAATGATTAAAGCTTATCGCATACAAGATAAAGTGCGCGGTGTTGGTTTCGATTGGGATTTTAAAGAACAGGTTTGGAGTAAAATATCAGAAGAAATAAACGAATTGAGCCACGAAATCAGCAAACTTGACGCAGATAAAATGGAAGCCGAATTTGGTGATGTATTTTTTGCTCTTATCAATGCCTGCCGTTTGTATGGCATTAATCCCGAGAATGCTTTGCAACGTACCAACGAAAAATTTATCAAACGTTTTCATTACCTCGAAACCGAATCGAAAAAAGACGGCAAATCATTAAAAGACATGAATGTTCAGGATATGGATGTATATTGGGAAAAGGCAAAACAGTTTGACAAAAAATAATGGCGTATTATTTTTTCAATATCTTTGCTGCACAAATACTCAATGACAATAATTATAAATATTACATTTTTAGTTTGTTATTCAAGTTATATCTTTCACAGTAGAATTCGTAAAGAAAAATTTTGAAAAATATTTTATCATTTATCAAGAAAAAAATTTGCAGATTTCAAAAAAGTACCTACCTTTGCATCGCAAAATAGAAACAGATTTTGCGCAACAAAGTTCTAAAAAAGGTTTGGTAGTTCAGTTGGTTAGAATACGTGCCTGTCACGCACGGGGTCGCGAGTTCGAGTCTCGTCCAGACCGCCAATATAGAAAAAAGCGCTAAATTTTAGCGCTTTTTTTTTGCTTAAAACTTTGGTTAATTATTTGATAGTAAATAAAAACGTTAAATTTGCTACTCAAAACTGTTTTTCATAAGATAACTTAGCTTTACACAAAATTTGACACCTAATTTGACAACCGTTTTTTTTTGTTGAAATATTTGTATATTTGCATCGTTATTAAATGAGTATTCAACTAAACACCCCGCAAAAATGGATAACATTAATTTTTCGTTTGCCTACAATATCAAATCGAAATTAGATAAAAAAGGCACTGCCATAATTTATATTAGAGCTGCAAAAGGAGGAAAAAGAACATTTTTTTCTACTGGAATATCTATAAAACCCGAGTTTTGGAATAATAATAAACTCGAAATTCGCAATGTACACCCACAATACATAAGCTTAAACAAAGAAATTAACGAAATAAAAAGCAAGTTAATTGATTTGTCGCAAAAGATTTACGACAAAAATAAATATATTACGCTTGACTTGTTAAAAGAGTATTTCACTGATACCAATAAGTTTAATAATTCGTTTTTAGATTTTTACGATTACGAAATAAACCACGCAACCCACGCACCTGCAACCCTAACAACGCAAAAAACAACTTTACGCGAACTCAAAGAATTTAGAAAAGAAATTTTGTTTGAACAATTGAATTTTGAATTGATGTCAGATTTTGAAAAGCATTTATCAAAAAAAGGATTGCATCAAAACACCATACACAAATATTTCAGACATATTAAAAAGTTTGTCCATTTAGCAATAAAAAAAGATAGATTAGACGCAAATAGAGACCCTTTTATTAAGTTCAAAGTCAGTCAGGTTGATACACATCGCGAGGCATTGAACACAGACGATTTTATTAAAATACTTCAATTCAGTTTGCCAAAAGGTAAGGAATATTTACAGCCTATTTTTGATATTTTTTTGTTTGCTTTATATACTGGTTTACGCTTCTCCGATGCTGTACAACTGCCAAAAGAAGCGTTAAAACACAACCTTACTGAAGGATATTATATTGATTTGGAAATGATAAAAACCCGAAACCACAAAAACCGCGTTTTTATTCCTATTGATAGTGTTTTTGCGGCCTTAAATATTGATGTACCGCAATGTAACGAACCAATGAATATTTTAAAACGCAATTTGAAACCAGAAAACGAATATTTGTTTAAAACACTAAGTAACCAGCATATAAACAGGCAATTAAAAGAAATTGCCGAGTTAATGAACATTCAGACAAATACCACGTTTCACACTGCCAGACATTCAATTGCAATGTATTTATTAAACGAATGCGAATTAGATATTTTTGCAATTGGTCAACTTTTGGGACATAAGAAAATTGAAACTACACAGATTTACAGCAAAATGAGTAAAAAAGGTTTACAAAATCATTTAAAAATTGTTGCCAACAATCGCAAAAGCAGCAAAGAACAATTTAGACAAGCAATTTAAATCATTAAAATATAAACAATTATGCAAACAGCGACAAATTATATAGTTCAAAATCTAAATATTACTTACAGTCAGCTTATTGATGTATTAAAAAAAATGCCTTTGGAAATGAAAATTGATATTGGTAATGTTTTAGAAAAAGAAATTGATAAAAAAAGAAAACTACCAAAAGGCATAAGACAAGCAACCAAAAAAGGCAGTTACACGGCTTTATTTGGTTTGTGGTCAGATATGAATATGAGTGTTGACGAATATAGACAAAGTATATGGAAACGAGACAATACACTTTAATTGATAGTAATTTGATCATAGGTTTGCTTAGGTCTGAGACGAAAGCAAAAAGCGTTTTAGATTCCTTTGACGATGGTTTATTGTGTATTTCTGAAATTACAGAAATGGAGGTTTTAATAGGCTGCAATACTGTAAAAAAACGCAAAGAAGTAGAGGAAAAACTTGGCGTTTATAATATTGTGGATATTAACCGCGATGTTATTGAGAAAACTATTTCGTTAATAAAACGCTATTCGCACACACGCTTAAAAAACGACCGCCCTTTGATGTTAGCAGATACCATGATTGCAGCAAGCGCAATACATTATAATTTGCCTTTGCTCACTTTTAACAAAAAGGATTTCGATTTTATAAAAGAATTGACTTTGCACCCAGACGGCAAATAAACAATTTTTAAAAACAATTTAAAAACCATTGCAATAATTTTTAAAATGAGCACAATAACAGTAAAACATTATTTGAATAGAAGATTAAAATCAAAAATAATTGATAAAAAAGAAAAATTCCCGTTATATATTCAAATTATTAACAATAAACAAGTTGCACAATTAAAAAGCAATGCGTTAATTGATTTAGGCATTGAAACGGCTTATTTTTCAGAAATTGAGTTTAAGAATATCAATGAAATATATTTAGGATTTATAACAACTGAAAAAAATATAATAATTGATATAATTGAAACCCTTAATAATCAAAGTAAAGAAATTGGGGCTTCTTAGCAATTTAGACTTCATGTTAAAATTAGTTGATTCATCAACAATTTTTTTTTGTGGTATGTATTATTTTCTATGCATCTGTTTATAATATTTTCTATATGCCAGTAGGTATAGCCTTTATAATCGAAATAAATCACTTCTTTGTTATAAAAATGTTCAGCATATCCGAACCTGTCAATATGATTTGCTAATTCTAAAAATAAATCATTATCAACTTTTTCCTGCACAATATATTCATGCGGCCATGTTTCGGCATAGGTTTTTGCGAAAGTCCAATTCGTTTTATCTATAAATTGCTTTATATTTTCGGATAGTTCATTCATTGAATCATTTTTTCTTTAAATTTAATCGCTGAAAGTTTTTACGAAAAATCACCAACACAAGTTAATAAATCAATAAGGAATTTCATTGATAGAATGATAACTTCTAAATTGTTTGAATTTAAAGACTGACGTTTTTTGTCCTTGAGAATCGGTTTCGGCAATGCGCTCGGTGGTTGATGCTACTATATCTATACCTTTGTGGCTTAAATAGCGAACTACATTGTAGGTAAAGGTCATTTCGCCCATTACGTGCACTGCATTACAATCTGCTTTAAAATCGCAATTATTTGCGACGAATATTTCGATACATTTATCGCGGTATTCTTCCGCCAGAGCAAGTACCGAATCTATATCGGCATCGGGCGCTATTGCCGGAAAGGGCAAATCGATTACTGCACCGTATTGTTCGGTAGTTGCTTTTAACTGGCTTTCGCTCCAGTTGGCGGATGGGTGATTGGAGAGATTGATGAGCATGAGTTTATTTTTTCATATACCCGTAACCAACTGCAGTTTTTGCACCGATACCGTGATTTTCGAGCGAATCTTTGAGCCATTCTGTTATTGTTTTGTTTCCAATTATGAAACTTTCTAATTTCTCTTTTTTTGACCCGATGATGAACTGGAAACTTGTATCCTTTATTGTTGAAAAAAATACTGGATTTGGATTTTGATAATCGGTTGGTGCTTCATTTCCATTGTAATATTTCGGATAATGCACATTCATTACATCTTGTACAATATTTATATTATCAATTGGAAATGCATCAAAAAAAATAATTTTCCCTGTATTTGTTTGGTAACCAAATACTTTACAAAAATGCTCCTTATCTTTTAATGCTAACTGTTCATCATTACTAAATTTTTCAGATATTATCCAACTTCTAACAATTCCTTTTAAACTACTTGATGGAATATATGGAATCCCATAAATATGATGTAATGTTATTGACGTTTCATAAACAGATGGATGACCAAGTCCAACTATTAATCGCCAGTTTGTAGTAAAATCAAATTTAATATAATTATTCGATGATAGCAACAATTTGACAGATTCAAAGAGTTTCTCCGAAATATTTTTGACTTGTTTTGAATTAAAGTTTGGTTTTATTTCAATTGCTGGATTATTTCTATCACCCTTTTTATATACTTTAAATTTATCCCCTTCCCATTTTGGAATTTTATTTAATTTCAAACTGTAATTATCTATTTTTTCATAAAAATTATTGGAACTAATTAATTGACCTGTATCAACCGGACAAAATAAATTATTTAATTCCGATTGTCTCAAGGGAAAATTTTCCTTTTTTTTCTCAGCAGGTTCAATATTATATTTTTTCCCAAGTTTATCTTTCCAGTCATCCATCAATTATCCTCCTCTCCTTCAATTAAACCTTCTGCAAATCTGCGAAGCCAGTTGAATAACGCAAAAACTTCATTTGTTACAGCACGATATTCAGATGAGTTTAATTGAATTATTTCGTTTATGAAATCTTTATCTTTCGTATAATTTGGTAATAAATAATTGCGATTTTCTGCAAACCAGTTTGATGTTTGAATGTAAATTAAATCATAAGCATTTTTAGGATTTCTTTCATCACCCGGTAAAATAACTTGATTATTCTCTTTCTTTTCTTTTTTTTCTTTTGATTTAATAAAAGCAAAAGCAGCGCCAAGACCATTTGTTTTAATTAATGTAGGAACTTTCTTTACATATGACTTATAATTTTTATCTTCAAAATACTTATTATTAAATACTATCATTTTCTTTTTTGACTGAATTTCTTTGCCAAGTATAGCACAATCATATGCATATTTTGCGCGTCCTTGTTCTATTCCTTTTATATTTACGTTTTCCATTGCTGTGCCTCCTATAATAATTTTGTTCTTACAATTCCTTTTCCCAATGAAGCATTACCACCTATTTGCATAATTTCGTTTTTTGAAATCATTTCTGATAAAAATTCTTCGACTTTATCAGATTTTAAACCGTCTTTTTTAAATTCGTCTGAAACAAAAATCAAAGAATACATTATACTTTCAGTTGGTAAATATTCTTCCGTAAATAATGCACCTGGAACAACTGTGCCTGTTTTATTATCAATTTTCGTACGAGTTATTACTTCCGTTGATAGATTAACAAAATCACGAAAATCATCATTCGATAAAATAACTAAATCGGTTTTAATTTTCTCTTTTGAAAATTTATCCGCAATTACATTTGAGGCAATCCAATTTCCAGAATCAGATGTGTTTTTGTTGTCTTTATTATGAATTTTAAATGTATATTCTTCAAGTACAATATTCCCAGTATTACCAATGAATAAACTACAATTAGTAGGCGTACTACTTTCATTTGGTAAATTTGGTATATCTTTAATGCCGCACATTTCCATTTCTGATTTAAATTTTTCAAGAATTAGAGGACAAGTAATCCATGCAAATACACCTTTCATTGATTTAACAGGGAAAAGTAACAAACGAGCATCAGAAAACCCAAGACATCCTGAAAATTCTTCACGGTCTTTGAATTCCTTTTTAATAGCATCACTGACACCATCTTTATCGAACCCAAATGTTTTATGAATTATAATTTTATCCGAATCATCGCTAGTTTTTTCTTCGAAGGCTTCTCTAATACTACCTTTTAAACTAGATGCTTCAATTTTTGGAAATCCAGTGTGCTTTTCGCGTTGAATAGGTAAATCAACAATTCCTAAATCGTTGCCAATACCGGCATGAAGTGGCGTTTGGCAATGCAAAAATAAAGGTTTAACTTTTTTATACATGATTTTTTATTTTATTTGTTAGTATTTTAATTGTAAAAATGGTATCAAATCTTTGTCAGAATTATTTTTGTAAAAATTATGAAATTCATCAACATATTGGCTATGTGCAAAGCCTCCAATTCGAAAATCATATATTATTAGTCGTGAAATAAAATCATTCTCATATTGAAAAGAATACAAAATCCTAATTTCAGGAGACGAAGAAGGATATTTGCAAATAAAGTAATCCGAATTACCTTTACTTGCATGATTTAGATTATCACCCCCATTTTTTTTAATCGCATTGTAAATTTCAGATTGATTTTTACTTTTTAATCCATTTTTCTCAATGAATTCATTTAATAAAGAAAAAAGACCATCAATTGCTTGATTTAATATTTTTCGATTTTTATTTGCAGCATCATTCAAAAAAGGTCCTTTAATAATTACCCAAACCATTAGCCATTGATTATACTTTTTCTCAAATAATTCACCAATGCCATTTAAAAACGCAGTATTGTCGTTTTCATCTACATAAATACAAAAACTAAAATCATCTTCAATATTATGTTTATTTTTGTATTCACTCCAATTTGATAATCCATTTTTTAAATCTTTTATAACCTGGCTATATTTTTCAAACATCTGCCAATTAATTTCAAATGGAGCCTGCGGAATTTTAATTAATTCATAATGTTCTTGTTCGTTTTCTTCGAATATATAATATATTGGCACTTGGTTTATTTGACCAATTATAGTCATGTAAGGTATAATTGCTTTATAACCTCCTGTAATATTATAAATTGTATCGTATTGATTTGTGTTTATATTTAAATATTCAACAAGTGAAGGAATTCCATATTTCTCAAATTCCTTTTTCTTTCTAACTTGCAAATCAATAATAATTTTAATATGAATATTTTCAGAATTTAAAAATTCATTAGCTACTAAGAATTTAAAAATATATTCAGCACATAATGGAGCAAGAACAGTATCTGTAGCAATTAAATAAACTTCGATATCTTCTTTAATCTCTTGTTTGATTTTAACAATACTTGCTATTTCTGCTGAAAGATTTGTATCTGTATTTTCAAGATACTTGTCTAATTCTCTTTTAATTTTCGGCAATCTTTCTTGAACATCTTCATCGTTTAATCTTGAATAGGGTTTGTTGGTTAAGGATTTGTAAAAAGTCACATCAAATTTTGCTTTTTCGGCGTTACTTAATAGCGAAGTGCCAACAGTAGTAATGATTTTTTTCATTTTTCAGTAAATTAAATGTTTCCAGTAAAACAAATACCATAACCTTCGTTAGCGAGATGTTCTGAAATACTTTTGGAATTAATTTTATCAGATACTACTTGAGCTTGTTCTATTGTTTCAGTTTCGTAATAATACACACTACCTGCCGGTACTGCTTTATACATATTTTTAGGCTGTTTTTCAAGCATATCAAAACCTCCAATTGAATTGGGTTTTCCAATTGCACAGGCAATTAATTTTATTTCAAAATCAAAATCGGTTAAGAATGTTTTTGGTTTAAATCCATTTTCAAAAATTGCCGGAGTTGATAAATAAATCTTAAATTTATTTGAATTTATTTGAACTTTTGGAGCTACAAATGCTGGTTTATGGTAATAATTTACAATCTTGCCTTCCGCTCCTAATTTATTAAATCCATTTGATTCAATATCCAATCCAGAAAAATTTATCTGAAATTTCAATTTGTTTATTCTTTGCATACCAACTCTGTATAACATGCCATTTTCAGAAGTTCTGGTTTCATTATTTCTTCCTATTCCTATTTTTGGTTCCGATTTTAGAAAATCTTTAATTTTAAATATTGAAGTGTCAAACAATTCACCATTAAGGTATTTCTTAATTTGAGCTAGACTTATTTGACCATCGCCTTGTAAATCTTCAGTTTTTATATTAGCAGATGATTTTAATATATATGGCAAATTATAATTTGAAATAGTTTCGTTCTTTGTAAGTTCTAACTTTTCTACCTTTAAATCCTTCAAATTATGTTTATAACAAATTATATCTGCCGGAATAGGGAAATATATTATATCATCATCAACAAGATTTATCAAATTAATTTGTAGTTGCTGTGTTTTCTGCTTTGCTTCATTTATTAATATTTGGTTTTGAACTATGTAAATTGTTTTAATAAAACCGGCAAATACGGAGGGATTGGGAGGAAAACTTGATGCAGCCCATGTTTCTTCACCCATTGAAAATGGTTTCCCATCTTTAAAAAACAATGTATCTAATGCATTTATCTGGATATTCATATATTATTTATTTCTTGTTAAAAAATCTATAATTTTCAATACATTTAAAAAATCATTTATCGAATTGTTTCTTAAACGATTTTCTTTAGATAATTCAAAAAGTGCGTTTTTTACCGGAGCAAATACACGTAATAAATATTCATCTTTTGATTCACTTTTATTATGGGATTCATTACAAGCCCTTTTAAGTGTTCTATTTATTTCACTTTCTACAATTCCTTTTAATCCATCATTACCTTTTTTATCGTCGATCTCAAAATAAAATAGTGTTTTGCTTAAGTTTTGAATAAAAGAACTACTAAAAGTGTTTTCAGAAATAGTGTTATAGATTATTAGCCCAACGTGGCGCGACACTTGAAAAAGTGCAAATAACTGTTTATATTTGCGTTAAATTCTTTGACATCAAGACCGATTTGGAACTGGTACATTACAGTCCGAGTGTTTATTCTGGTTAG
>Ga0265327_10001126_pt1 | contig 36892 bp, 16 predicted proteins | sample 41621metaG_FD_202089 | JGI IMG/M metagenome (GOLD analysis project Ga0265327, IMG submission 202089) | Rhizosphere microbial communities from Carex aquatilis grown in University of Washington, Seatle, WA, United States - 4-16-21 metaG | ecosystem: Host-associated > Plants > Roots > Rhizosphere...
TCCGCACCCGCCTGGGACGATAGCGCTCAGGCTGCGGAGGCGCACCAGGCCTTCCACATGCGGCGATAGGCGTCTTCCAGATTTCGGGTGAAGGCCTTGGCTTGGCACAGCGGTGACGCCGCCATGCGCGGCCGCAACTCCGCCCGCAGCCGTTCGATCCGCCCGGAATCGGCGGCCAGGGCGACGGCGATGGCGACGTATCGGTCGGGCGTGTCCGCGATCAGATCGTCCAGCCCCAACGCCTCCAGGAACGCCGCGGTCTGGCGGGCCGGCGGCGTGGCGCCAACCAAAGTTACCACCGGCACCCCCATCCACAACGCCTCGCAACTGGTCAACCCACCCGAGAATGGGAAGGGATCGAGGGCGATGTCGATGTCGCCGTATTCCTCCAGCATTCGCGGGTGCATCGAGGGGCCGCGCAATTCCAAGCGTTCGGCGGCCACTCCGGCGGCGGAGAACCGGTCCAACAGCAACTGCCGGGCGGCCGGGTCGTTCAAGGTCTTCCATTTCAACAGCAGGCACGCCTCGGGAACCGCCCGCAGAATCGCCGCCCACAATTCGATGGCGTCGGGGCCGAGCTTGGCGAGATTGTTGAAGCTGCCGAAGGTCGTCCGCCCCAGCCGGCTTTGCGGGGGCGCCGCCGGGGGCGACGGTGCGTATTCCGGGGGCTCGTAACAGAAGCGCCCGCCGGGCAGACGCATGATGCGTTCGCTGTACCAGGCCTCGTCGGCGGGCACCGGCGTGGCCGCGTCGGCCAGCAGATAATCGATCGCCGACAGACCGGTGGTGCCCCAATAACCCAGCCAGGTGACCTGCACCGGGGCCGGCTTGCGGGCGAACAGGCGCAGCCGATTGGCCGCCGTGTGGCCCGAGAGGTCGACCAGGATGTCGATGCCGTCGGCGGCGATCAGGGTCGCGGCTTCCGCGTCGGGCATGCGGGCGATGGCGCGCCAGTGGTGACCAAGGCCTTGCAACCGGGTGGTCACCTCGTCGGGGCGGAGGGCGTTGTCGTAGCAGAAGCATTCCACCGCCGCCGGGTCATGGCACCGCAGTACCGGCGTCAGGAAATAGCCGACCGGATGGCGGCGGAAATCGCCCGACACGTAGCCGATCCGCAGCCGCCGGTCGGGTGCGCGGGAATTGACGAAGGTGGGGGAGGGGGCCAGGAGTTCGAGTTGCGCGGCGAAGCGCCGCGCCTCGGCGAAGATCGTCTGTGGCGCCACCCCGGCTCGGAAGTTGAGCGCCATCAGCAGGCCGCTATAGGCCTCGATCTGGTCGGGCGCCAGCGCGATGGCGCGGCGGAAGGCGGCTTCCGCCTCCCCCACCAAGCCGAGATCCATCAGCAGGTGGGCCTGGTTGTCGTGGGCGATGGCGTTGTCCGGCTCAAGCGCGATCGCCCGCCGCACCGCCGCCAAACCCTCGTCGGGGCGGCCGATATCCTTCAGCGCGACCCCCAGCCCGCACCAGGCGGCGGCGGCGTCGGGCGCCAGTTCCAGCGACCGGCGCAATACGGGGACGGCTTCGTCCTGGCGGCCCGCTTGGTGCATCGCGGCCCCCAGGTTGTTGAGGCCCGGGGCGAAATCCGGGCGCAAGTCGATCGCCCGACGGTGGGCGGCGATCGCCTCGTCCATTCGGCCCAGTTCCGCCAGCGCGTTGCCCTGGTTGCTGAAGGCTTGCGCGTAATCCGGCCTAAGCGCGATGGCCCGGTCATAGCAGGCCAAAGCCTCCTCGGCATGCCCGGTTTCGCGCAACGCCGTGCCCAGGTTGTTGTGGGCCTCGGCCATTTCCGGGGCCAGGGCGATCGCCCGGCGATAGGCGGCGACGGCCTCTTCGGCCTGCCCGAGGTCGATCAGGGCGTTTCCCAGGTTGTTGTGGACGTCCGCCGCGTCGGGACGGAGGACGAGGGCGCGGCGGTAAACCGGCACCGCCTCGGCCAGTCGTCCCGCCATCTGGAGAACGTTGGCCAGACCGTGAAGCGATTCGTCGTCATCGGGGGCCAGGTCGACGGCTTTCCTGTATGCCGCCGCCGCCTCGTCCAGGCGCCCGACCTCCTTGAGGGCGGCGCCGAGGCCGGCGTGGAAGCGCGGGACCGTGTCACCGATGGCGACCGCCCGGCTGATCAGTTCGATGGCGAGGTCGGGGCGCCCGATCTGACGGGCCAATTGTCCCATCAGGTGCAGGCCATCGGCGTTTTCCGGTTCGGCCTCCAGCACCTGGCGGTAAAGTCGTTGCGCCTCGGCTAGGCGCCCGGCCTGATGGTTGCGCAATGCCTCGCCGAGCAGTCCGTCAACGGCCATCCTTCGCACGCGCCCTATCTATATTGCCGCAAGGGAATGTTAACTCCGCCGCGACACTATACCCAATCGGACAAAGCGAAAAGGTGGGCGCCGTGGCAAGCAGACTGGTCCTGGCCACTTGTGGCCTCGCCGAGCATTGGCTCAAGACCCTTGATCCGGTCGATGGCCATTACCCCCTGGGTCTGGCGATGCTGCATGCGGTGGCCGACCGGGCCGGCCATCAGGTCGAGACGCTCTATCTGGTGGGCGAGACCGAACCGGTATCGACGGCCAAAGTGCTTGACGCCGTGCGCCGTCACGATGCCCAGGTACTCGGCTTCAGCGTCATCACCGACAACCGAGTGGCCACCTTCCGCGCCATCGAGGCCGCTCGCACCCGCTTTCCCGACCTCCGCATCATTCTTGGCGGCGTCCACGTCACCGTGATGCACGAGCAGATTCTGAAGCGTTATCCGGAAACCGTGGCGGTACTGGGCGAGGGTGAGGTCACCTTGATCGATCTGCTCGACGCCTTCGAGACCGGGCGCGACCTCGCCACCGTCGCCGGCATCGCCTTCATGCGCGATGGCGAGTTGGTCAAGACCGCCTGCCGGCCGTTGATCGAGGATCTCGATTCGTTGCCGCCGCCCCGCCACGACCTGTTCTATACGCCCCAGCGCACGGTCGGCCAATTGCTGACCAGCCGTGGGTGCCCATTCAAATGCTCGTTCTGCGTGCTTGATGCCACCTCGCAGCGCAAGGTCCGCGCCCGCTCGCCCGAGAAGGTGGTCGATGAGATCGAGCTGTTGCTGACACGGCAACCACAGACCGAGTTCATCCATATCTATGACGACCAGTTTTTCGCCGACAATAAGCGCGTCATCGCCATCTGTGACGAGATCGTCCGGCGCGGCATCCAATGCCGCTTCGTCTGTCAGGGCCGGGTCAAGCCGATCAGCCGCGAACTGGTGCTGGCGCTGGAACGCGCCAATTTCGTCACCGTCACTCTCGGCCTGGAAAGCGGCTCGCAGGCGATCCTCGACAAATGCCACAAGAAGATCACCCGTCAGGACGTCGAACGGGCGGTCGCCCTGTTCGCCGACTCGCCGATCGAGATCGCGGTGCTGCTGATCATCGGTCTGCCGGGCGAGACGCTGGCGACCGTACTCGAAACGGCGGAAACCTGCCGCAGCCTGCAAGGCATCAAGTACCATGCCTACGACAGCCGCATTCAGGATCTCTTCATCTATCCCGGCACCGAAATCTACGAGATCGCCAAGGCGGCGGGCCAGCTCGACGACGATTTCTGGTTGGGCGACGGCGATTGTCCGCGCTTCCACGCCGAATTGCGTGACCCGGAATACACCGTGTTCCGGGAGGTGCTGCTGACCCAATTGTCGGCCAGCCGTATCTTTGCTCCCGGCGGCTTTGTGGCGCAGCGGGGCATGATCGGCGGCATCATTCGTTTCGCCCTGCAAAGCTCCACCATGTTCGAAGGGCGGGAAGGCGTCTTGAAGCTGGTGACGACGGCGCTCGACACCATGCTCAACGACGGCCGCCTGCGCATCACCGCCGAGACGTTGCCCCAGCCGCTCGACATCTTCAGCGCTCACCGAAAGCCGGGCGGCGATTCAGAGGTGGTGTTGAAAGCCGATCGCTTCGACGCGTTGCGTCTGGTCGAATTGTTCCCGTTGGCCTATCTGCACGGCTGGACGGCCATCACCGATCAGGTTGAACGGGCGGTGTCGACCTACCTGGAAGAAGCCTTCGCCAGCGGCGATGGCCGCCTGAACGCCTTTCATTCGCTTCCCGAGGGGCGGTTGCGCTTTTAGGTCGCGCATCCACACCTTTTGTTAACCTCTTCGGCCCGATGCTATTGCTGCGGGCCTCCGCGGGCGTGGCGGCGCCGGGAGCCAACCCCCTGCCACCGAGGGAAAATGCAGCCATCCCAGGATCGGGCGACCTACGAAAAGCAACTGTACGACGTCGCTCTGAGGGCCACGCAGGCTTATCAACGGCGCGACCTTGAGGTTGCCGTCACCGCCCATCGCGAACTCGTCGCCTTGGCGCCGCATTTCTCCGAGGCCCATTCCAACCTCGGTGTCGCGCTGTTCGAACTCGGTCGGCTGGAGGAGGCGGTCGTCGCCTTCAATCAGGCGATCGCCACCAAGCCGGATTCGGCCGAGGCCTATTCCAACCTTGGCTACGCGTTGCAGGAACTGGGGCGTCATGACGAGGCGTTGTCGGCGCTGCGGCGCGCGGTGGCACTCCGTGGCGATTTCGCCGATGCCCACTCCAACCTGGGGTCCGTCCTTCAAGACGGCGGGGAGACGGGCGAGGCGGTGCGGGAGTTTCGCGCCGCCATCGCCGCCACCCCGGATCACGCCAAGGCCCACAACAATCTGGCCCACATGTTGTTGCGATTGGGCGACTACGCCGAGGGGTGGAAGGAATACGAGTGGCGCTGGCAGTCGGTCGGCATTCCGCCCCGCGCCTTTTCGCAGCCGGCCTGGGACGGCGGGCCGTGCGCCGGTAAGACCATCCTGCTGCATGCCGAGCAGGGGATTGGCGACACCCTGCAATTCCTCCGCTTCGTTCCCGCCGTCGCCGCCAGGGGGGCGCGGATCATCCTCGAGGTGCACCCGGATCTGGTCGATCTCTGCCGCGGTTTGCCGGTCGCCGAAGTGGTTGCCGCCGGCGCTCCGCTACCGGCGTTCGACCAATACCTTTCGTTGCTGAGCCTGCCGCGCGTGTTGGGCACCTTGCTCGAAACCATTCCCGCCGACGGCGCCTATCTGCGAGTGCCGCCCGGTCGTGACGCCGTTTTCGCCGGACTGCTGGCTCCGACCGGTAAGCTGCGGATCGGCGTCGCCTGGGCTGGGAATCCCAACCATCCGCATGATCGTAAGCGCTCGGTGCCGGCGGCGTTGTTTGCCCGACTGGCATCGGTCGCCGGTGTCCAATTGTATTCCTTGCAGGTGGGGGGGGGCGACGGGGGCGCGGCGCTGGCCGGTGCCATCGATCTGGCGCCCTATCTTTCCACCTTCGCCGAAACGGCGGCGGCGGTGGCGCAACTGGATCTGTGCATCAGCGTCGATACGGCCCTGGCCCATCTGGCCGGGGCCCTGTTCCGGCCGGTATGGGTCTTGTTGCCGTTCTCGCCCGACTGGCGGTGGTTGGTGGAGCGTACCGATTCCCCCTGGTATCCGACGGCGACGCTGTTCCGGCAGCGGCGGCCGGACGATTGGGCGGGGGTCTTCGACCAGGTGGCGGGGGCCCTTGAGGGCTTTGCCGCGAACGGCGTGGACAGCGAACCATGACGAATTCGTCGGCCAAAAGGACTGTTCGGGGTCCCGGCCGACGCGGAGGGGAAACTTTTCTGTTGCGGACCTTGCGCTGGCCGGGCATAATGCCATGGTCACCGAAAGTGACGATCGACTCACTAGAATAGGGAGAAGCCATCATGGCTGATGTGACTCTGAATGCTGCGATGCGGTCCAATCTGCTGAGCCTGCAGCAAACCACGAAATTGCAAGCCACCACCCAGGGCCGCCTTGCCACCGGCAAGAAGGTCAACAGCGCCCTGGATAATCCGGCGTCCTACTTCGCCGCCCAGGCGCTGAACAACCGGGCCAGCGACCTTAGCGGTCTGCTCGACGGCATGGGCCAGGCCATTCAGACCATCACCGCCGCCACCCAGGGCATCACCGCCGCCGAATCGGTGGTGTCGCAGATGAACTCGGTCGCCAACAGCGCCGTGACCAGCCTGGGCAGCGCCGCTTCCGCCGCCTCGGGCAGCAAGGAAGCGATGTCGGTGGCCTCGGGGGGGACGACCGGGTCCGTTGCCGCGAACAATGCCACTCAAGATTTCCGTCAGATGGTCGACAAGAACGACAACTCGCTGGGCATCGCCTATGGCGACACCGTCACGGTCAAGGTCGATACCGGCAGCACCTATACCTTCACCGTGGGCGCCTCCAGCGTCAACAATACCGCCAACCAGTCCAACGGCGGCGGCAACACGATGTCGGACTTGGCCATTTGGTTGTCCAACGTCGACGGCTCCGCGAGCGGCTTGACCCTTACGGCGGCCGCCGGTATCGTCAAGGTCGCCAGCAAGGATGTTACCCACACCCTGACGCTCGGTGGCTCGCTGCTGACCGAACTGCAGATTACCGGTGGCAAGTTGTACGGTACCAAATCCACCGCCACGACCATGGCGCTCACCGGCACCGCCTCGGTGGGCACTGGCGGTTACACCATTTCCGCCCTGGCCGGTACCAGCACCCTGCTGCGGGACATCACCGCCAGCACGGGGGCCGTTCTCGGCAGCGGCACCGGTTCCGGCAATACCGGCAATTACGTCACGGCTTCCAGCACCCTCATCATCAACAGCACGACGCTGAGCCTGACGTCCAGCATGACCGTCCAGGATCTGCTGTCGAAGATCAATTCGGTGTCGGGCATGACGGCGGTCTATTCGCCGACCGCCGGCATTCTGATCAGCAACCAGAGCGGCAGCGGTATCACCATCAGCGGCACCGCGGCGGGGCTGGTCGGTGGTGTCCAGACCTACGCCAACCTTGCGTCAAACACCGCTTCCGCCGTGAAGCTGTACCTGGGCATCCGCGCTGGCGGTACGACCGGTCTGTCCGCCCTCGCCACCTATACCCAGCAGTTCGACACCCTGCGCTCGCAGCTCGACCAGTTGGTTCAGGATGCCAGCTATCAGGGCGTCAATCTGATCGCCGGCGGCGCCGCCAATCCGCTGACGGTGCAATTCAACAACGACGCCAGCAATCCCAACAAGCTGGTGATCAACGCCGTCGATCTGACCTCGACCGGGTTGAACGTCGGTGCGGCGGCGTCCAACTGGTCTGACACCTCCTCCATCCAGTCGACCATCGGCACCCTGACCAATGCCCAGACCACGCTCCGGACCCAGGCTTCGACCTTCGGTCAGAACCTGACCACGGTGCAGACCCGTCAGGACTTTACCACCAACCTGATCAACACGTTGCAGACCGGTGCCGGCAATCTGGTGAACGCCGACATGAACACGGAAAGCGCCAACATGCTGGCCCTGCAGACCCAGAACCAGCTTGGTATCTCCTCGCTGTCGCTCGCCTCGCAGGCGGCGCAGAGCATCCTCAAGCTCTTCCCGTAATCGGGTCGAGTGGGTTTTACCGGGGGGTAGCTTCGGCTACCCCCCTTTTTTTGGACCGGCATGACTCTCAAGATCAATCTCGTTCCCGGCGAATGCGTGGTCATCGGCAAGGCCCGGGTGGAAAACGGCGGCGACCATCGCTGCACATTGATCATTCAGGGCGAGGAGGTCATCCTCCGCGGCCGCCGGGTCCTGCGAGAGCGGGACGCCACCACGCCGATGAAGCGCCTGTATTTCGTCGTGCAGTGCATCTACCTTGCCGAGGACAAGGCGGTTCTGACCGACTTGTTCTTCCAGGTTTGCCGCGAGGGCATCGCCGCCTGGCCGGAATTCGGCACAAATATCGCCGATATCGGCGAACTCATTCAGGCGCAGCGCTATTACGAGGCGCTGAATCAGACGCACGCCCTGGTCGAGCGCGAGCAGAAACTGTTGGCGCCGCGGCCCGAACAAAGGGCCGAATAGGTGCCGGGGCGGGCTGGGGGCGGCGGACTATCCTCGGTCGAGGCTGGATTCGCCTCGGCCCTGGGGTTGCATCAGTCGGGAAAATTAAGCGAGGCCGAACGGGCCTATCGCGCCGTTTTGGCCCTCGATTCCGGGCACGGCGACAGCCTTTGCATGTTGGGCGTGCTTTCTGGGCAGGTCGGTCGATGCGAGGATGCTGTGCGGTTGATCGGTCAGGCGATCGCCGTTAATGGGCAAGTGCCCGGCTATCATTTTCATCTGGGGCTGGCGCTTCACGATCTTGGCCAGATTAATGGCGCGGCGGCAAGCTTTCGGCGCGCCATTGGGCTCAATCCCGGTTTCTTTGAGGCCCATAACAATCTGGGCAAGATACTTCAGGATAAGGGCCGATTGGCCGAGGCCGAGGCCGCCTATGCCGAGGCGCTGCGGATATTTCCCTCGAACGCCGAAATCCATCGTAACCGAGCCAACGTCCTTCGCGATCTTGGCCGCCTGGAGGATGCCGAGGCCGGGTTTCGTCAGGCGATCACGCTGAAGGCCGATTTCGCCGAGGCCCATAATGGCCTGGGGGACATTCTTCGCCGGCTCGGTCGACCGCAAGAGGCCGAGGCGAGTATTCGCCGGGCGATCGAACTCAAGACCGATCTGGCGGAAGCCTGGTCCAATCTCGGCATTTTGGTGCGCGATCAGGACCGGTTGAGCGAGGCCGGGCAAATCCTTATCCGGGCGGCGACGCTTGATCCCCATTCGGCCGAGATTCACTGCAATCTCGGCATCGTCTTCCGCGATCTCAGCCAGTTCGGCGATGCCGAAATCTGTTTCCGCCAAGCCGTGGCCTTGAAGCCCGGCTACGCCGAGGCGCACAGCAGTCTCGGCAATGTGTTGCGTGAACTCGAACGCCTGCCCGAGGCCGAGGAATGCCTGCGTCGGGCCATTGAAATCCGACCGACGTTCGCCCCCGCGCATCGTGACCTGGGATGTGTCCTCGATGTTTTGGGGCGAAGGGACGAGGCGATATATCATCTTGAAGCCGCCGTCGCCTGCGACCCCCAACTCGCCGACGCCCATGCCATCCTCGGGTCGCTCCAGATGCTGGATGGCCGCGTCGAAGCCGGTGTCGCCTCGGAACTCGAGGCGCTTCGCCTCGTCTCGGATTTGAGCCTGGCCTGGAAGATGCTGGGATGGGGACGCAAGGCGCGTGATCGCCTGCGGGGGGCGGACGGCTCCGGCCGGTTCGAGGATACGGAAATCCCGACTTTAGCCCGGGCGACGCCGATCTTCGTCCGCCACAAGCTCGATCTGGCCTGCTATTCGCCCGAAACTGTGACGGGGGGAGTCTTGGACGCCGCCCTGGCCGCGCTGCCGGTGGACGAACCGCTGCCGGTCGGTGCCGCGTCGCCGGGTCGGGCGGCGGGGGCGGCGGGGGCGGCGCTCGCCGACAGTGTGGTGGCGCTGCTCCATTTCGGCCGCAGCGGCACCGGGCTGATGCACAGCCTGATCGATAGCCATCCGCAAATCTCGACCATTCCGTCGATCTATCTGCAAGGATTTTTCGAGGACGGCGTCTGGCGACGCCTGGGTGGGCGGGGATGGCGGCATCTGCCCGATCGTTTCGCCGAGATATTCGAGGTGGTCTTCGACGCCCGCTCGCAACGGCCGGTCCCATCGCCGTCGCCGGATGTCAATAATATCGCGCTCGGCTGGAAGGAAGGCATGGCCAATGTCGGCGATAATCGCGACGAATGGCTGAGTGTCGACCGCGAGCGTTTCCGTGCCGAAACTCTGCGCCTGATGGAGGGGATGGAGACGGTCGACCAGGCGACCTTCTTCAAGGTGGTCCACGCCGCCTTCGACCTGTGCACCGGTGCCGCCGCCCCCAAGGGTACCATCTTCTATCACCTTCATTACCGCAGCCTCGCCTTTCAGAAGCGATTTCCCGATGCCCGTTTCGTCATGATGGTGCGGGAACCCCTGCAATCCTGCGAATCATGGATCAGGTTGGAATTCGACGAGGGCGGATACGTCAAGGTGGTCCCGCGCATCGCCCGCATGCTGTTCGACGTCGACCGCCCCGAGGGTTGGCGCCACGACGTCGTCGGCGTTCGTCTCGAGGACCTGAAAGCCCGTTCCGGCCAGACTCTACGGGCGCTGTGCGCCTGGATGGGCGTCGACGAGGCGCCCAGCCTTTATCAGATGACCGCCCAGGGCAAGAAATGGTGGGGCGATCCCTCCAGCCCCGATTACAGCGGCGCCAAGGCTATGGATCCTTTCGACCGGACCTGCCTGTCGCGCAAGCCGGTCGGCATCTTCAGCGAAAAGGACCGCTTCATTCTCGGGACTTTGTTCCACCCCTTCAGCGTCCGTTTCGGCTATCGCGAGGACGATGCCGAAGGCTTCCGCCGCGACCTCGCCCGCGTGCGTCCGCTGCTTGACGAGATGATGGACTTCGAGCGGGTCTGCTGCGAGCGCGAGGGTGGCGACCCGGCGCGGTTCCGGCGGCGCGGCGACTATCTGTTCTTCCACGCCGCGATCGAAGACCGCTGGCGGACGCTGGATCGCCTCGGCACCTATCCCAACATGGTGAAGCCGTTGGTGTTAGCCGACTGAGTCGGCCAGCCGCTCCATGATGAAGCCCACCAGCCTTTCCGCGCATCGCTCCGGCGGCAGGTTGGCGGTATCGATGGTCAGGTCGGGTGCCGTCGGCGGTTGGTAGGGGGCGGTCGGGGAATAGCCGATCATGTCGGTGATCTCGCCCATGGCGGCGCGGGCGTAAAGGCCCTTGGGGTCGCGGGCGGTCACCGTTGCCAGTCCGGCCGATATCCAGATTTCGAAGAATCCGGGCGCCAGCCGTTGGCGCGCCAGCCGCCGCCCCTCGGCCAAGGGCGCGATGATCGGCACCAACAGCGCGTCGGCCTCGGCGCGGCGGTCGGCGCAATGCTCGGCGACCCGGCGATTGTTGGCCAGGATGTCGGCGGCGCTGAAGCCAAGGTCGGGGCTAAGGACCGCGCGTAGGGCGTCGCCGTCAAGAATCAGGGTGGACCGCCCGCGCTCCGCCAGGATCGGCGCCACCCGCTCGGCCAGGGTGCTCTTTCCCGCCCCCGACAGGCCGGTGAACCAGAAGACCAGCCCGGCGCTCATTCCCGGAAGATGTCCCGTCCGGCCGCCATCTCGGCGAACAGCATATCCTGCACCACCGAGCGGACCGCCCATTCGGGCAGCGGCAGTCTCTCGCCCAGCAAGCGGCGCACCTCGGTGCCGCTGATCGACAGCGCCGCCGGATTTTCGACGGCGCTGACGAAGCGCCGTTCCTTGGAATCGTAGCCGATGGGGTCGAAGAACACCAATTCGATGCCGATGCCGCCCAGCGCCTCGAACATCCGCCGGTTATCGTCGGGCGCATAAAAGTCGCCAACGCCGGTATGGTCGCGGCCGATGATGAAATGGCTGCAACCCATGTTCTTGCGGCAAAGGGCGGTGAACACCGCCTCGCGCGGGCCGGAATAGCGCGGATAGCTGGCGAAGGTGCCCAAAGTCACCTTGCCGCGCGGATAGAAGCCGAAATCGATCAGCGTCTCGTAGGCCTTGATGATGGCGCCGGGAGAAAAATCGCCCGCCTTGCGGGGGCCGACCACCGGGCTGATGAACAGGCCGTCGGCATGGGCGTCCTCCAGCGCCTTCAATTGAATGTACTCATGGGCGCGGTGGGGGACGTTGCGGCCGTGGAAGGCGACCACCCGGCTCCAGCCCTTTTGGGCGAAGACGAAGCGGCATTGGTGCGGCGACAAATCGTAGGCCGAGGACCACGGCGACGGCAGCTTTTCCACCAGCTTGATCGGTCCGGCGACGAAGAGGTCGCCGCCCGCCAGCAATCGGGCGACGCCGGGATGCTTGTCGGACTCGGTGCCGAACCAGCGTTTGGCCAGGGTCTTGAGGTCGACGGAATAGACGTCCGTGACGTCGAGCAGGGCGTGGACGGTGCCGCCTTCCGAGGTCAGCGCCACCCGTTGCCCAGCCGCCGGGCGGCGGGCGCCGGCCGGCAGCGGCAGCACCACCGGCATGGTCCAGGCGTCACCACCGGGCAGGCGGTTCTTGGCCAGCACGCCCTCCAGCGTGTCGCGGCCCATGAAGCCGTCCAGCGGCGAATAGACCCCGGTGGCGATCTGCTCGGCATCGCGCAGCGCGGTTTCGGGAACCGCCATCCTCGGCAGCCGATCGAGCCCGGCGCGGTCGGCGGCGTCGGCTTCGGCCAGATGCAGGCGCCCGCCATGGGCCGGCGGCAGCAGCGAGAAGGACTCGCCGACGGCGGTCAGCGGCGCCGGGACGTCGAATTCGTGGATCAGGCGCACCACCATGGCGGCGCACTCGATGGGGAAATTGCCGATCGCCGTTTCCGCCGCCAGCACCAGGCCGTCGGCGCCGTCCACCAGGGTGTTGAAGATGTCGTTGACCTCGGCCCGCGTCGGCTGGGGGGTGGCGACCATCGTTTCCAGCAGGTTGGTGGCGACATAGACCTTGCGTCCGAGCCGCTTGGCGGTGGCGATGATGTGCTTCTGCGCCGCCGGGATGCGCTCGATGGGGATTTCGCGCGACAGGTCGCCGCGGTCGATCAGAATGGCGTCGGATTTCAGGGCGATGGCTTCCAGGCGATCGACACCGTTGCGGCATTCGATCTTCGACATGACGAAGGTGCCCTCGCCGGCCAGGGCGCGGACCTCGTCGACATCCTCGGGCGAATTGGCGAAGGACAGGGCGACGTGGCGGATGCCCAGGCGCCGGCCGATGGCGATGGCGGCCTTGTCCTTTTCGGTCAACGCCGGCATGGCGATGGGGCGGTGGACGGTGACCGCCTTGTTCGATCCCACCTTGCCGCCGTTGATGACGCGGACCACCACCCGCTCGGGCGCGGCTTCGACCACCTGGGTCAGCACGGCGTTGAAATCGATGCTGACGAAATCGCCGGGCTGGAACTGGGCCAACGTCACGGGGGGATAGAAGCCGATATTGGCGGCATCGCCGGGGACCAGCCGGGCGTGAATGGTCACCAGGGTGTTTTCGCGGAGCGTCACCGCGCCATCGACCAGGGCGGTGGTGCGGATCTGGGCACCCTCGGAATCGAGGCAGACCGGCACCCGCGAATGACCCTGGATGAAGCGGACCACCGGCTCGACGTCTTCCAGCCGGGTGTGGGACAAATTGATGCGGAACAAGGAAACCCCAAGTTTCTCCAGCCGCTCAAGAATGTCGGCCTTCAGCGAGGCCGGCCCGATGGTGCAAAGGATTTCCGCCATGGTTCACCCTGATCAAGTTCCCGGCGGAAGTTTACATGCTTGCGCCCGAAGATAAATTGTAAAAATTGGGGCGCCTGCACTGCCGCTACCCTCAGCTATTCCCTAACCAGTTGTTAATTGATGGGTTGTAGTTTTTGGGTTTCGGAGGTGCCTAGAGACCCGATGAGCCACAAGAATCGCAAGCCCGGCGCTCCTGCGGCGCCCAAGCATGGGGCGTTGCGGCTTCTTGTCCAGGCGCACGCGCTCTTTGGCGAAGGGAAGCTGGCCGAGGCCGCGATCACCGCCCGCAAGGCCGCCGCCGCCGATCCGAAATTCGCCGAGGCCTGGTCCGATCTGGGGGCGATTCTCAAGGCCGATGGTCGCTTCGACGAGGCGGTGGAGGTCTGCGGCAAGGCGATCCGGCTGAAGCCGGAGATGGCGTTGGCCCATTCCAACCTGGGTTTGTCGCTTCAGGCGCTGGGGCGTCTCGATGATGCCGAAATTCATCTGCGCCGAGCGGCCGAACTCGATCCGGGCAATGCGGGGGCATTGGTTGAGCTTGGCGTGCTGCTGGCTCAGGCCGGCCGCCTCGATGCGGCGGTTGACGTATTGCGCGCGGCCACGATCCAGGCCCCGGATTGGGCCGATGCCCATGGCAATCTTGGCAGCGTCCTCAATCTGCTTGGCCGTTCCGATGAGGCGATCGCCGCTCTGCGGCAAGCCATCGCCCTCGATTCCCGCTCGGCCGAGGCTCATTGCAATCTCAGCATCGTGCTGCGCGAACAGGGCCGCCAGGAAGAGGCCATTCCGATCTGCCGCCAAGCGATCGTTCTCAAGCCCGACTATGCCGAGGCCCACAACAATCTCGCCAATTGCCTGCAGGAGCTGTGCCAGGACCAAGCGGCGGCGGAAGCCTACCGCCAAGCCATCTCCTTCAGGCCGGACTACGCCGAAGCCTACAACAACTACGCGCTCTGTTTACAGCGCCTGGGCCGGCTGGACGAGGCCATCGCCGCCTGCAGGCGGGCGATCGTCCTTGATCCCGATTCCGCATTTTTCCGCAACAACCTGGGGACCCTGCTGTTCGCGCAGTGCCGCCCGTCCGAGGCGCTCCAATCCTACGAGGAAGCGGTGGCGATGGCGCCGAATACGGCGCTGTATTATCGCAATATCCTGTCCTGCGCGATGTACCAGGACGAACTCGATGGCGCCGCCTTGGCCGAATTGCACCGTCGCTTCGGCAGCGCCGTCGGCGGCGTTCCGGTCTCGTTGCCGGCCCGGAATCTGACGCCGGGGCGGCGCCTACGGATCGGCTATCTTTCGTCGGATTTCCGCAACCACCCCATTTCCGGCAATCTGCTGCCGGTGCTGGAGCGCCACGACCGCAGGCGGTTCGAACTCCATCTCTACGCCGATCTCGCGCGCTTGGACACGGTCAGCGTCAAGTTCCGCGATTTGGCCGATGGCTGGGTCAATATTCGCGGCCTCACCGATCAGGCGGTGGCGGAGCGCATCCGCGCCGACGGCATCGACATTCTGGTCTTTCTGGCGGGGCGGTTCGACCGCAATCGGCCGGAAATCGCCGCTCTGAGGGCGGCGCCGGTGCAGATCAGCATGCACGATGTTGCCACCAGCGGTTTGGCCGAGATGGACTACATCATTGCCGATCCCTGGCTGCTGCCGCGCCGGACGGAGGAGTTCTTCACCGAGCGGCCGCTGCGGATGACCTACTTTTACACCGCCGAGCTTCCCGAGCACTTGGTCGATATCGCGACCGAGCGCCCCGAAGGCCCGCCGGTGTTCGGCTGTTTCAACAACCCGTCGAAGGTCACGCCGCGTCTGCTGGCGCTATGGGGGCGCATCCTGGCCCGGCTGCCGCAAAGCCGGCTGGTGCTGAAGTTCCTCGATAGCTACGGCTCGGCCGATCTTCGCGCCCGATTCCTGGAAGGGTTGACGGCCGCCGGGGCGAGCGCCGGGCAAGTCGAGTTCATTGCCGGACAAAAAGACCCGTGGGACGTCCACCTGTCACGCTACAACAACATTGACGTGGCGCTCGACACCTCGCCGTTTAGCGGCTCGACCACCACCTATCAGGCGCTGATGATGGGGGTGCCGGTGGTGACGCGGCCGCTCGATCGCATGGTCAGCCGCTGGACGGCGGCGATGCTGAAGGCCCTCGACCTTGAGGAACTGATCGCCACCGACGACGAAGCCTATGTGGCGCTGGCGGTGCGGGTGGCCGAGGCGGCGGAACAATGGCGTCGACGGCGTCCGGACATCCGGGCACGGCTGGCGGCGTCGCCGCTCATCGATCCCGACCGCTCGACCCGGCAGATCGAAAGGCTTTACCGCGCCGTGTGGCGGCGCCATTGCCGGACCGCGCAAGGAGTGGCCGACGTCGGCATTGCCGCGCTGCTTGACGCCGTTTCCCGTCATCATCGGGAAGGGCGTCTGGCCGAGGCCATCGCCGTGTCTCGGCAGGTGGTGGTCCGGCATCCGGACCTTGCGAGCGCCCATTACAATCTCGGCAATCTTCTCGCCGAGGACGGGAAACATGCCGATGCCGTCGCCGCCTACGAGCGGGCGGTAGCGTTGAAGCCCGACTACGTCGAGGCTCTCAACAATCTCGGCCTCGCCCTCAAGCGGCTGGGCCGGGCCGAGGCGGCGCTTGGGGCGTGGCGGAAGGTGATCACTTTGGCTCCCGGCGTCGCCGAGGCCCATGCCAATTATGGCTCGCTGCTGTCGATGCTCGGTCGCAACGCCGAGGCCATGGCCTCCTACGAACGGGCGCTCGCGATTCGTCCCGCCGACACGGCCATGTTCAAGGACCTGATTTCTTGCGCCGTCTACCGGGATGATTTCGGCGCCGAGGAATTGAAAGAGGTGCATCTGCGCTTCGGCAAGACCTTCGACCGTGATGCGCCGGCCTTGGCACCCCGCGATCCGTCGCCGGGTCGGCGCCTGCGGGTCGGCTACCTGTCCTCGGATTTTCGCGAGCATCCGGTGGCGATCAACCTGTTGCCGGTGATTCGCGCTCACGACCGCGACGCGGTGGAGGTGCATCTCTACGCCGACCTGGAAAAAGTCGATTACGTCACCGACTTCTTTCGGCAGCGGGCCGACGGATGGCATGACGTCAAGGGCCTCTCGGATCGTGAGGTGGCCGAGCGCGTCCGTGCCGACGGCATCGACATTCTGGTTTGCCTGGCCGGCCATTTCGACCGCAATCGCCTGACCGTCTGCGCCTGGCGGGCGGCGCCGGTGCAGATCAACATGCACGACGTCGCCACCAGCGGCCTGGCCGAGATGGACTACATCGTCGCCGATCCCTGGCTGCTGCCGCGTCAAACCGAGGAATTCTTCACCGAAACGCCGCTGCGGTTGCCGCATTTCTATCTGGCGGAACTCCCTCCCGCCCTGCCGGATATCCGGGCCGAGCGCCCGGCGGGGCCGCCGGTGTTCGGCTGCTTCAACAACCCGTCGAAGATCACGCCGCGCCTACTGGAATTGTGGGGCCGCATCCTGGCCCGCCTGCCCGGCAGTCGGCTGGTGCTGCAATACCAGGACCGCTATGGCTCGACGGAACTGCAACATCGCTTCCTGCGGCAACTGACAGCGGCCGGCGCGGCGGCCACTCAGGTGGAGTTCCTGGCGGAATGGGCATCGGTGGATTCTTTCCTGGCCCGCTACAACGATATCGACGTGGCCCTCGACACCTTCCCCTTCAGCGGCTCGACCACCAGCTTCCAGGCGCTGACCATGGGGGTGCCGGTGGTGACCCGTCCGCTGGACCGCATGGTCAGTCGCTGGAGTGCGGCGATGTTGAAGGCGCTCGACCTTGATGAACTGATCGCCGAAGACGACGAATCCTATTTGGCGCTGGCGGTACGGGTGGCCGAAGCGGCGGAAGTATGGCGCGGGCGGCGTCCGGACATCCGGGCGCGGCTGGCCTCCTCGCCGTTGACCGATGGCAAGCGCTGGGCGCGGCAGATCGAACGGCTCTATCGCGCCGCTTGGCGGCGCCATTGCCTGGCGGCGGCGCCGGTATCGGTCGATGCGGATGCCGATGCCGAGCGGCTGCTGGCCGAGGTGGTGGCTTTTCATGGTGAGGGCCGGTTGGCCGAGGCGGCATCCAGCCTGGAGCGATTGCTGGTTCTCAACCCCGGCCTCGCCGGGGGCTGGTCGGACTTGGGCGGCATCCTCAAAAGGTTGGGGCGGCGGGATGAGGCGGTAGCCGCCTACCGCCAGGCCGTGGCCCGAGAGCCGGGATTGGCGAACGTCCATGCCGATTTGGGCGCACTGCTGTACGAACTGGGGCGGCTGGATCAGGCCATGGCCGCCTATCGGCGCGCGCTGCTGTTGAAGCCCAATTCCGCCGCGACCCATTCCAATCTCGGGGTGGCGTTGCAGCGTCTGGGCCGCGTCGACGAGGCCGCTGGCGCCTACCGTCGCGCTCTTGCCCTCGACGACGGGCTCGCCTCGGCCCACGCTAACCTGGGCATGCTTCTGTTGCAATCCGGGCGGCTTGATGAGGCCGAGTCCCATTACCGCCGCGCCGTTGCGCTGGAACCCGATGTCGACGACGCCCGCGTCTCGCTCGCCAACGTCTTGCTGGCCCTGGGGCATCCCGCCGAAGCGACCGAAATCATCACCGACGTCGTCGCCCGCCAGCCGAATCACGCCGCCGCCCACAATACCCATGCTCTTTGCCTGCGCGAAGCCCATCGCCACGAGGAGGCCATCGTCGCCTGGCGCCGCGCGCTCGCGCTCGATCCTTCCTTGGTGGAGGCGCACAGCAATCTTGGCGCGGCCCTGACCGGACTGGGGCGATGCGACGAGGCGACGGCCTGCCTGGAGGCGGCCATCGCCGTCGATGGCCAAAATGTCGATGCCTTCCGCAATCTGCTGACGACAATTGTTTACCGTGACGATCTCGGCGCCGACGCCCTTGGCACCGTCGCCCGTCGTTTCGGGCGGGCGTTCCAATGCGAGTTCGATCCGCTGCCGCCCCGCGACCATTCGCAGACGCGGCGACTGCGAATCGGCTATTTGTCTGCCGATCTGCGCAAGCACTCGGTGGCGACCAACCTGCTGCCGGCAATGCGCGGCCACGACCGCCAGGCGATGGAACTGCACTTCTACGCCGACATCGTTCGGCCGGACGCGACGACCGAGGCGTTCCGGGGCCTGGCTGATGGCTGGCATGACATCGCCGGCCTCTCCGACCGCGCCGTGGCCGAACGCATTCGCGCCGATGGCATCGACATCCTGGTCTCGCTGGCCGGTCGCTTCGACCGCAACCGCCCCGTCGTCTGCGCTTGGCGGGCGGCGCCGGTGCAGATCAGCATGCACGATGTCGCCACCAGCGGCCTCACCGAGATGGACTATATCGTCGCCGATCCCTGGCTGCTGCCGCGGCGGACGGAAGAGTTCTTTGCCGAAAAGCCGCTGCGGTTGCCGCACTTCTATCTGGCGGAACTTCCCGACGACTTGCCGGACATCGTGGACGAGCGTCCGTCCAGGCCGCCGGTGTTCGGCTGCTTCAACAACCCGTCGAAGATCACGCCCCGCCTGCTGGCGCTGTGGGGCCGTATTCTGGCCGCCGCGCCTGGTAGCCGACTGGTGCTTCGGTATCGCGGCTTCTATGCGTCGAAAGACCTTCGCGAGCGGTTTCTGGGAGCGTTGACGGCGGCGGGGGCGGCGGCCGGACAGGTGGAATTCCCGGTCGATCGGGATACGCGTAGCAACTTCCTGGCTCGCTACAACGATATCGACGTGGCTCTCGATACCTTCCCGTTCAGCGGCTCGACCACCAGCTTCGAAGCCCTGGCGATGGGAGTGCCGGTGGTGACCCGTCCGCTCGACCGCATGGTCAGTCGCTGGAGTGCGGCGCTGCTGAGGGCACTCGACCTTGAAGAGTTGATCGCCGAAGACGACGAGGCCTATGTGGCGCTGGCGGTACGGGTGGCCGAGGCGGCGGAAGTATGGCGCGGGCGGCGTCCCGACATCCGGGCGCGGCTGGCGGCCTCGCCGCTGACCGATGGCCGGCGTTGGGCGCGGCAGATGGAACGGCTCTACCGGGCGGTATGGCGGCGGTGGTGCCGTGGGGTGGCGCCGGCTTCCGACACGGCGGAAGCGAAAAGACTGGCCGTTGCCGCAATGGAGCATCAGCGCGCCGGCCGCTTGGCGGAGGCGGTGGACCTTTATGGCCGTGCCGTCGCTTTCGATCCCGGCTATGCCGACGCCTATTGCAACCTGGGCGCGGCGCTGAGGGATCTGGGGCGGCTGGAAGACGCCGTGGCCGCCTATCGTTCGGCCATCGCTGCCGCGCCGACCTTGGCGGAGCCGTGGTCCAATCTCGGCGAGGCGCTCCTGGATTTGGGCGTGATCGACGAGGCGGTTTCCGTTTGCCGCCAAGCGGTGGCCTTGGCGCCTCGGCTGGCCGCCGCCCACGGCAATCTCGGCGCCGCCCTTGCCGTCCAGGGCCGCCATATCGAAGCGGCCGCCAGTTACGAGACGGCGCTTAGTCTTGAGCCCGGTTCCGCCCTCGCCCACAACAATCTGGCGACAGCGCTGTTCGCCCAGGGGCGGCATGCCGAGGCGGCCCAATCATACGAAAATGCGCTGGCGATTGGTTCTGGCACGGCGCTGTTCCACCGCAACATCCTGTCCAGTGCGATGTATCAGGACGAACTTGATGGCGCCGTGCTGGCCGAAATGCACCGTCGCTTCGGCCGCGCCTTTGATCGCGACGCGCCGCCTTTGGCGCTCCGCGATCCGTCGCCGGAGCGGCGCCTAAAGATCGGTTACCTGTCCTCGGATTTCCACGACCATCCGGTGGCGGGTAACCTGCTGCCCGTGATCCAGCGGCATGACCGCGCGCGGTTCGATGTCTACTTCTATGCCGACCTCGTTCGCATGGACCAGACCAGTGTCAAGTTCCGTGACTTGGCCGCCGGCTGGACCAACATTCACGGCCTTAGCGACCAAGCGGTGGCCGAGCGCATTCGCGCTGATGGCATTGACATCCTGGTTCTCCTCGCCGGGCGCTTCGACCGTAATCGCCCGGAAATCGCCGCCCAGCGGGCGGCCCCAATACAGATCAGCATGCACGACGTCGCCACCAGCGGCCTGGCGGCAATGGATTACATCATCGCTGACCCCTGGCTGCTGCCGCGTCGGACCGAGGAGTTCTTCACCGAAACGCCGCTTCGGCTGCCTCATTTCTACGTCGCCGAGTTTCCGGCCGACCTACCCGACATCGGGACTGAGCGCCCCGCGGGTCCGCCGGTGTTCGGTTGTTTCAACAATCCCGCCAAGATCACGGCCCGCGTGTCGGCGTTGTGGGGGCGCGTTCTGGCGCGGCTGCCGGGCAGCCGGCTGGTGCTGCAATACCAGGACCGTTATGCCTCGGCCGAGATAAGGATGCGCTTCGTCGAGCGGCTTGTCGCTGGCGGGGCGCTGGCGGGACAGATCGAATTCCGACCCGAACGGCTGCCTCTTGCCGACTTCCTGGCCCGCTACAACGACATCGACGTGGCTCTCGATACGTCGCCGTTTAGCGGCTCGACCACCAGCTTCCAGGCATTGGCGATGGGGGTGCCGGTGGTTACCCGGCCGCTGGATCGCATGGTCAGCCGCTGGAGTGCGGCGATGCTGAAGGCGCTCGACCTTGATGAACTGATCGCCACCGACGACGAGTCCTATGTGGCGCTGGCGGTGCGGGTGGCCGAAGCGGCGGAAGTATGGCGCGGGCGGCGTCCGGACATCCGGGCGCGGCTGGCCTCCTCGCCGTTGACCGATGGCAAGCGCTGGGCGCGGCAGATCGAACGGCTCTATCGCGCCGCTTGGCGGCGCCACTGCGGCGACGCGGCGCCCAAGCCGCCAACGGCCGATATTGAGCGGCTGCGGGCCGAGATGGTCAGCCATTACGGCGCCGGCCGATTGCCCGAGACGATTTCCGTCCTGGAACAACTGCTGGCCCTTGATCCCGGCTTCGCCGAGGGCTGGTCGGATCTGGGGGCGTTGCGAAAGGCGCTCGGGCGGTTGGACGAGGCGGTGGCCGCCTATCGGCAGGCGGTCGCGGTCAAGCCGGGCTTGGCCATGGCCCACTCGAATCTTTCGACGGCGCTGCTTGACCTGGGGCAAATCGAGGAGGCCATCGCCGCCGCCGGGCGAGCGATCGCCGCCGATCCCGCCCTGGCCGCCGCCCATTACAATCTTGGCAATGCCCTGGCCCAGGCGGGGCGGCTGGACGAGGCGGTGACGGCCTATGGCGAAGCCGCCAGATTGGCTCCCGGCGACGCGCTGATCCATGCCAATCTTGGCTTCGCCTTGAAGGAGGCGGGGCGGCTTTCCGAAGCCGAGCGGGCCTGCCGGCTGGCGCTCCACCTGGATCCTCGGCTGATCGAGGGGCACGTCAACCTCGGATTCGTGCTACAGGAGCAAGGCCAATCCGAGGCCGCCCTGGCGTCCTGGAACCGGGCGGTGGAGATCAATCCCGATCGTCCCGAGGCCTACGGCAACCTGGGCGCCGCCTATCATGACCTGGCCTTGCCGGCCAAGGCCGACGAATACACCGAGACGGCACTGCGGCTGCGGCCGGAGGATCCCAAGTTCCATCGCGATCTGCTGTCATCGGCGATATACCGGGACGATCTGGATTCGGCGGCACTGGCGGCGGTTCACCGGCGCTTTGGCCGCGTCTTCGGCCGGCTGCCGGCGCCGTTGCCGCCGCACGATACCTCGCCAGGGCGGCGTCTCCGCATCGGCTACCTGTCGTCGGATTTTCGTCGGCATCCGGTGTCCGGGAATCTGCTGCCGGTGCTGCGCCAGCATGACCGTCGGTTGGTCGAGCTTCATTTTTACGCCGACCTGTTGCGTCCCGATTCGGTAACCGAGGAATTTCGCTCCCTGGCCGACGGCTGGCACGACATCACCGGTCTGGCGGACGAAGCGGTGGCCGACCGTATCCGCGCCGACGGCATCGACATCCTGGTTTGCTTGGCCGGCCACTTCGACCGCAATCGCCCGACTGTCTGCGCCTGGCGGGCGGCGCCGGTGCAGATCAGCATGCACGACGTCGCCACTAGTGGTCTGGCCGAGATGGATTACTTCGTCGCCGATCCCTGGTTGTTGCCGCGTCAAACCGAGGAATTTTTCACCGAAACGCCACTTCGGCTGCCGCATTTCTACGTCGCCGACCTTCCCGCCGACCTGCCCGACATCGCGACGGCGCGTCCGAAGGGGTCGCCGGTGTTCGGCTGCTTCAACAACCCGTCCAAGATCACGCCGTCGATGTTGGCGCTTTGGGGCCGCATCCTGGCCCTTCTGCCGGGCAGCCGGTTGGTGCTGAAATACCAGGACCGCTACGGTTGGTCGGAATTGCGGGAACGGTTCCTGGTGGGGATCACCCGGGCGGGGGCGGCCGCGTCGCAGGTGGAATTTCCGTCGGGCGGCCAGGAATCCTTTGCCGACTTCCTGGCCCGCTACAACGACATCGACGTGGCTCTCGATACGTCGCCGTTCAGCGGCTCGACCACCAGTTTCCAGGCGCTGACCATGGGGGTGCCGGTGGTGACCCGTCCAGTGGATCGCATGGTCAGCCGTTGGACGGCGGCGCTACTAAAGGCGCTCGACCTCGACGAATTGATCGCCACCGACGACGAGTCCTATGTGGCGCTGGCGGTACGGGTGGCCGAGGCGGCGGAGCTATGGCGTGGGCGACGTATCGACATCCGGGCGCGGCTGGCGTCCTCGCCTTTGACCGACGGCAAGCGCTGGGCGCGGCAGATCGAACGGCTCTATCGCGCCGTTTGGCGGCGGCATTGCCAGGCGGTGCGGGGGACGGATGGCGGGCGGCTGGACGCCTTGCTGGATACGGCCGAGTCTCGGCATCGCCAGGGGCGGCTGGGCGAATCGGCGACCGCCTATCAGCAGGCCTTGTCGCTCGATTCCGGCCATGTGGTCGCCCACAATAACCTTGGCGTGGTGCTGCGGAAGCTGGGGCGCCTGGACGAGGCGGTGGCTTCCTGCCGACAGGCCATCGCCATTGATCCCAATCGCGCCGAGGCCCACGCCAATCTCGGCGATGTCCTTCGGGCACAAGGCCGGCTTGCCGAGGCGTTGGCCGCCTGGCGAAACGCCTTGGCGCTGAACTCTGGGCTCGGCGACGTCCATAACAGCATCGGTGCCGCCCTCATGGAGACCGGCAGGCCGATCGAGGCCTTGGCCAGTTTCGACCGTGCATGCCGGCTACAACCCACCAACCCTCGATACTTCCGCAACGTCCTGACTTCGGCCATGTATCGGGACGACCTAGACCTTGCCCAACTTGCTGAATTGCACCGACGGTTCGGGGGCGTTTTCGGTACCGCCGCAGTCTGTCCCATTCGCGATCCGGATCCCAACCGGCGACTGCGGATCGGCCTGCTTTCCTCCGACCTGCGGCACCATCCGGTGGCCGCCAATCTGCTGCCGGGATTGCGCGCCCACGACCATTCGGCGCTGGAACTTCACGCCTATGCCACTTTCGCCGAGGGCAACCGGCCCGACGCGGTGACCGACGAATTCAAGCGGGCGGTCGAATTCTGGCACGACGTTTCCGAGTTGGATGATCGCGCCGTGGCTGAACGCATTCGCGCCGACGGCATCGACATTCTGGTTTCGCTAGCCGGTCGCTTCGACCGTAACCGTCCCTCCGTCTGCGCCTGGCGGGCGGCGCCGGTGCAGATCAGCCTATACGACGCCGCCACCAGCGGCTTGGAGGCGATGGACTACCTGCTGGCCGATCCCTGGCTGGTGCCGCGGGGAAGTCCTGAGTTCTTCACCGAACGCGTCCTCCGGCTGCCGCAGCTTTTCGTGTACGATCCGCCCACCGATTTTCCGCCGCTACGCGCTGATCGGGCGGCGGGGCCGCCGGTGTTCGGCTGCTTCAACAATCCGTCCAAGATCACGCCGTCGATGTTGGCGCTTTGGGGCCGCATTCTAGCCCTTCTGCCGGGCAGCCGGTTGGTGCTGAAATATCAGGACCGCTACGGTTGGTCGGAATTGCGGGAACGGTTCCTGGCGGAGATCACCCGGGCGGGCGCGGCCGCGTCACAGGTGGAATTCCCGTCGGGCGGCCAGGAATCCTTCGCCGCCTTCCTGGCCCGCTACAACGACATCGACGTGGCTCTCGATACGTCGCCGTTTAGCGGCTCGACCACCAGCTTCCAGGCATTGGCGATGGGGGTGCCGGTGGTTACCCGGCCGCTGGATCGCATGGTCAGCCGCTGGAGTGCGGCGATGCTGAAGGCGCTCGATCTCGACGAACTGATCGCCACCGACGACGAGTCCTATGTGGCGCTGGCGGTGCGGGTGGCCGAAGCGGCGGAGGCTTGGCGCGGGCGACGGCCCGACATCCGGGCGCGGCTCGCCGCTTCGCCGCTGACCGACGGCAAGCGGTGGGCGCGGCAGATGGAACGACTCTACCGGGCGGTATGGCGGCGCAAGTGCGGCGTGCCGGCGCCGGTGCCGGCCGCCACCGATGCCGACCGATTGCGGGCGGAGGCGGCGGCCCGATACGGCGAGGGACGTTTGGTCGAGGCGGTCTCTTGCCTCGAGCGCCTGTTGGCGATCAGGCCCGGCTTCGGCGAGGGCTGGTCCGACCTCGGGGTGATGCTGAAGCAATTGGGGCGAGCTGACGAGGCGATGGCCGCCTACCGACGGGCCATCGCCGTGCAGCCGGGATTGGCCGGCGCCCATGTCAACCTGGGCGTGGCGCTCCAGGAGCTGGGACGACTGGACGAGGCGGTGGCCGCCTACCGCCGCGCGCTGATGCTGAGACCCGATTCGGCCACGGCTCTTTCCAACCTCGGGGTGGCGCTGTTGGCGCTGGGTCGGGCGGGGGAGGCGGAACAGGCATGCCGCCGCGCCGTCGCCTTGCGGCCGGACTTGGCCGAAGCCCATGACAATCTGGCCAACGCCCTGCGCGCCGGGGGACGCCTGGACGAGGCGATTGCCGCGTGGCGTCAGGCCATTTCCCTTCGGCCCGACTTCGCCCGGGCCCGAAAGAATCTCTCCATGGGGCTGTTGCTCAAAGGCGAGTACCGGGAAGGTTGGGCCGCCTACGAGGATCGCTGGGCGGATCCCGATGCCCAGCCGCGCGGCTTCCTGCAACCACGCTGGGACGGGGCGCCGCTGGCCAGCCGGACGATCCTTTGCCATGGCGAGCAAGGGCTGGGCGACGCCATTCAGTTCGTCCGCTTCGTTCCGGCCGTCGTCGCCGCCGGGGGGCGGGTGGTCTTGCAGGTGCCGCGCCAACTGGTGGGGTTGATGGCGGGCATTCCCGGCGTTTCCCAGGTGCTCGCCAAGGACGAGCCGACCGGTCCGTTCGATGTCCACATCCCATTGATGAGTCTGCCGCTGCTGCTGGGGACCACCGTCGATACCATCCCCGCCGAGATTCCCTACCTGTCGGTCCCTGACGACCTGAGCCTCACCTGGAGACGACGATTGCCGTCATCGGGGTTCCGCGTCGGCATCGCCTGGGCGGGCAATCCCACCCATCCCGATGACCGCCTCCGCTCGATTCCGTTGGCCAGCTTTTCGGCGCTGGCGGCGCTTCCCGGCGTGCACCTGATCAGCCTGCAGAAGGGCCATGGCCTCGAACAGCTCGATAATTTGCCCGAAGGTATGGTGGTCGACAGGCTGGGCGCGGAATACGACGCCGGAACATTCCTCGATACCGCCGCCGTGGTGGCGAACCTCGATCTGGTGGTGGCGGCGGATACCTCGGTCGCCCACCTTGCCGGCGCGCTGGGCCGGCCGGTGTGGATCGGTCTACCGCCGGTTCCCGACTGGCGCTGGCTGCTGGAGCGCGACGATTCGCCCTGGTATCCCACCGCCACTCTTTTCCGCCGACGGATGGACGGCGACTGGAATGAGGTCTTGGCGCGCATGGCCACCCGCCTGGGGTCCCATCTGGGCGGTAATCCGCTGTCTCAGGCGGTCCGTGCGCACCAGGCCGGCGACCATGGCGCCGCCCTTGAATGGATCGACGCGGCGGTGGCGGCCAATTCCGAGTCTGCCCCGGTTCATGCGACACGGGCGTTGATTCTGCGGGCGCTCGGCCGGGTTGACGAGGCCATCGAGTCCTTGCGGCTCGCCATCGAGCTGGCCCCCGACAACCCGGTCTTCCTTTACAATCTCGGCAACGCGCTGATCGCCGCCGAGCGCCTGGGCGAGGCGGCCGATGCCTATCGCCGCGCCGTGACGTTGGCGCCGGACACCGCCGAATTCCATAACGGCCTGGGCGAGGCGCTGCGGCTGGCGGATGACGGCGCGGCGGCCATCGGCCGCTTCACCGAGGCCATCCATCTTCGCCCCGACTATGCCGAGGCCCATAATGGCCTGGGCGCCACCCATTACGACCGTCGCGAGCTTGACGCCGCCGCCGCCTGCTATCGCGAGGCCATCCGTCTGCGCCCGGACCATGTCGAAGCCCGCAAGAACCTGGGGGCGGTTCTGTTTGAAATGGGCGATCAGGGGGGGGCTCTCGAGCAGTACCGTGGCGTGATCGCCATCGCTCCCGATTACGCCGAGGCGCACTTCCATCTGGGCTGCACGCTGCTGCGCCAGGGGGACTTCGCCGAGGGTTGGGCCGAATACGAATGGCGGCGACGGCTGCCGGGATCGCCGAGCCCGATCCCCGGCCTTGCCGAGTGGCGGGGCGAGGATCTGGCCGGCCGGACCATCCTTCTTTACGGCGAACAGGGGCTTGGCGACGTCATCCAGTTCGCCCGTTACGCCACGCTGTTGGCCGAGCGGGGGGCGAAAGTGGTGTTGGGGGTTCGTCGTCCGCTGGCGCGGCTGATGACCACCGTTCCCGGCGTCTCCCTGGTGATCGCCGAAAGCGGCGACGCGCCGCCGCTCGATTTCCAGGCGCCGCTGCTCAGTCTGCCCTGGCGACTGGGTACCGAACTGGCGACGATTCCGGCGTCCGTGCCCTATGTTTTCGCCGAGGATCGCGCGGCGCGCGCCTGGCGGCGCCGGCTGGGAGGACGCAAGGGGCTGAAGGTCGGGCTGGTATGGTCCGGCGACCCGCGACCGCACGACCGCGAATGCGCCATGATCGACCGTCGGCGCAGCCTGGCGCTGGCCCAGTTCGCGCCGCTCGCCGGCATCGCCGGCATCCGCTTCGTCAGCCTGCAAAAGGGGCCGGGCGCCGCCCAGTTGGCCTCGGCGCCGGCGGGGTTGGAGGTCGCCGATTTCATGGCCGATATCGATGACTTCGCGGACACCGCCGCCCTGATCGCCAATCTTGATCTGGTCATCACCGTCGACACGTCGGTCGCTCACCTGGCCGGGGCGATGGGGACGCCGGTGTGGATTCTGTCGAGGTTCGACGGCTGCTGGCGCTGGCTCCTGGGGCGCTACGATTCGCCCTGGTATCCCAGCGCCCGGCTGTTCCGGCAGGAGGTGGCGGGCGATTGGGCGCCGGCGCTGGAGGCGCTGGCCAATCGGCTGCGGATGGTGGCCGACGATCCGGCACTTCTGGCGACCGGGAGATAGACGGCGATGCCGGCCTTGCCGCCCTTCGAGCGGGGACGCGCGGCCGAGGCCGAGGGGCGGCTGGAAGCCGCGGCGGCCGCCTACCGCCAGGCGATCACCGAGCGGCCCGACCTGACCGAGGCACACAACAATCTCGGCGCCGTGCTGCTGGCGGCGGGGAATGCGGCGGGTGCCGTCGAGGCCTTTCTGGAAGCGATTCGGACCAGTCCGGACATGGCGATCCTATGGTTCAACCTGGCCAACGCCTTTCGCGACGCGGGGCGGCTGGACGATGCCGCCGCCGCCCTGGTGAGGTCGCTGCAATTGGACCCCGACCATGTCGAGGCCAGCGGCAATCTGGGCAACGTGCTGTTGGCGCTGGGGCGGCCCGAAGACGCGATCACCACCTATCGCTTCGCCCTGTCGCGGCGGCCCGACTTTGCCGAGGCTCATTGCAATCTCGGCATTGCGCTGGCCGCGCTCGGGCACCTGGAAGACGCGGTGATTGCCTACCGGCGGGCGCTTGTCCTGGCGCCCGGCCTGTCACAGGCTTCGGCCAATCTTGGCAACGCCCTGATGCTGCTTGGCCGCATGGACGAGGCGGCCGACGCCTGTCGGGCGGCTCTCGCCATTCGGCCGGATTTTCCCGAGGCGCTGGCGACGCTTTACCATGCCAATCGCCATGCCTGCGCCTGGGACGATTGGCGGGGCGAGCAGGAAAGACTGCTGGCGGCGGACCGTCGCCATCCCGGCCATATCGCGCCGCTGGTGCTGCTGAGCGCCGAGACCGACGCCGCCGAGCATTTGCATTGCGCCACCAACTGGGCGAAGCGTCTGGCGATGGGGGTGACGCCCCGGCGGGAGCATGCCGCCCCGGTACCCGGCGAACGCCTGCGCATCGGCTACCTTTCGGCCGACTTTCACAGCCACGCCACCGCCTATCTGGCGGCCGAAATGTTCGAGTGTCACGATCGCGGCGCCTTCGAGGTCTTTGGCTATTCGACCGGCCCCGACGATTCCAGTCCGATGCGCAAACGGATCGAGGCGGCCTTCGACCATTTCATCGATCTGCGCGGCATCTCGGACGCGGCCGCCGCCGAGCGCATCTTTGCCGACGGCATCCATATTCTGGTCGACCTCAAGGGCTACACCCAAGGCGCCCGCACCCGCATTCTGGCCGCACGGCCGGCGCCGATCCAGGTCAACTACCTGGGCTATCCGGGCACCATGGGGGCGGATTTCATCGACTACGTGCTGGCTGATTCCTTTGTCCTGCCGATGGATCGCCAGCCCTTCTATCGGGAGCGTATCGTCCATTTGCCCGGCTGCTACCAGTGCAACGATTCCCACCGGGCGGGGGGCGCCGATACGCCGGACCGCGCCGCTTTCGGCCTGCCCGCCGGGGGCTTCGTCTTCTGCTGTTTCGACAACGCCTTCAAGATCACGCCGCCGGTGTTCGCCGCTTGGATGGAGGTCCTGGCGGCGGTGCCGGGCGGCGTCCTTTGGCTGCTCGAAGCCAACGGCTCGGCCGCCGCCAATCTGTGTCGCGAGGCGGCGGCGCGGGGGATCGATCCCGCGCGCTTGATTTTCCGCCGTCGCTTGCCGCTGGCCGAGCATCTGGCCAGCTATCGCCTCGCCGACCTGTTTCTCGACACGCTTCCCTATAACGGCCACACCACCGCCAGCGACGCGCTGTGGGAGGGATTGCCGGTGCTGACGATGGCGGGGGACGGTTTCGCCGGACGGGTGGCGGGCAGTCTGCTGAGCGCCGTCGGTCTGCCCGAGATGATCGCCGGCTCGTTGGAGGAATATCGTGAAAAGGCGGTGGAACTAGCCTCGCGCCCGGACCTGCTGGCGGCCCGTGGCCGACGGCTTGCCATCGCCCGCATCGACACCCCGCTATTCGATGGCCGGCGTTTCGCCCGCGGCATCGAAGCGGCCTATCGGCGGATGTGGGCGATTCACCGGGAAGGGGCGGGGCCGCAGAGCTTCGCGGTAGGTGCCGGCGATTCTAAGCCGAAGTGACACCCTGCAAGCCGGTGGGGGCTTCTTGCGTGTCCGGCTCGTCCTCGGCATTGACCGACAAGCCGGCGGCGATGCGGCGGTTGATGTCGATCAGCGATTGCAGGGTTTCGCGATCGCGTGAAAAGGCCTTGGGTGCCCGCGAGGCGACATAGGTGGCGAGGCTTAGAATGTTGCGCTCGACCTCGGACGGCAGCGATACCCGCTTTTCCTCGATCTCGGAATAGAACAGCAGCCAAAGCTTCTGGTTCAGGCTGACGGCGTCGAACAGCTTCTGCAGGTCGGTGCCATCAATGCATTCTTGCAGCCGCATGGCGCAGCGAAGCAACACTCTGGCCTCAAGGCTGCGGCCCGTGGCGGAGTCGCGGTCAACCTGATCATAGCCGGAAGCACTCATCGCGGAATTCCTTGCAATCCATCAAAAGGGCGTTCCCACCGCCCGGGGAGATGCCGTCTTCGATGGTAGCGCGCCAAAAGTGAAGGGAAAGTTTATGCGCGAGGATTCCGGCGATCAACCGTGCCGGTAGGGCATCGGGAAAACACTCGCACGGATCGCTGCCAGAAAACACAAAAAGCCGCCCGACTTTCGTCGGCTCGGCGAAAAACTCGTAGAGACCCCCTAGGCGGCGTTACGCGCCGCCTAGGCCGACAGGTTGCGGTCGCCGTTCGCGTGCGTGGCGGCTTCCAGACGCTGCTGGTGCTCGTACTTCAGGGCGGTCCTCGACGGAACTTGGAATTCCTCGCTCCCCGAAGGGTCGCGGAAGGACAGGACGGCGGCCCCGGTCGGGCCATCGATCTGCACTACCGGGCTCGAGAAAGTCTTCTGCGTCGCATCGCTCGAAGTCGCGGTCGTGGTTGCGTCCGTCGTCCCGCTCGAGGCGGTGACGGCCGATTTGTCGGGTGCCTCGTTGAGGCTATAAGCCGGGCTCGTTTGCCGGCCGATGCTGTTGACGTCCATTCTGGCCTCCGGACAGCATGGCTAAAGATAAAGATAAACTAGCAAAAATTCATCGGCATTTCCACAGGATTCTAGGGTCTCCCCCCGATTTGCGCACCGATCCGCCGCCAGGCCTCGGCCGCCACCTGGGCGGTGTCGTCGAGGGGAGGATAAACCCAGGATTCCAGCCGGCCGGTGAAGGGATGGGTGATACCGTCGGCGCGCAAGCCCTGGTGGAAGGCGTCGAATTTGCGCGAGCCGCCGGGCAGCTCGGCGATGAACACCGGTTTGCCGGTCGAGCAAGCCTCCGAGACCATGCTGACGCTGTCCGGGGTGGCGACGATGACGTCGGCAAGGCCGAGATAGGCGAAATAGGGGTTCTCACCGGTGCCATCCCAGACCAGCGCCGGCCGGCCTTCCAGCGCCCGGCGTAAAATCGCCTCGTTGGCGGCGCCGGTGCGCCGGGACGGGGTCACCAGCAGCCCGGCCCCGGACTCGGACAACGCCACCAGGCGGGCCGCCAGCTCGGTGGCGACGGCCTCGCTCATCCGGTAGGCGCCATTGTCGCCGCCCACCAGCACAGCCGCCAGTGGCCGGGGCAGGGCGCCGGCGGCGGCGGCGAAACGTTGGGCGGCGGCGGCGGTGACCGCCGGGGTCACCCGGTGCAGCGCCCCCTTGGTGACCATCACGTTGTCACCCCGCAGGCGGTCGTGGCGCGGCACCACCACCAGATCGAACAGCGATGGCCGGACGGCGGGATCCTGAATCTGGATGCGGAAGGTGGTGGGGTTGGCCGCCCGTACCGCCAGCGACGACGATACGCTGTGCCGCCCGGTGGCGATCAGCACGTCCGGCCAGGGGGGGGCGATCGGGTCCGAGCCGGCGGCCAGCGACCAGCAATTGCCGATTCTCAGGATCGTGGGTGACAACTGCTTCCAGGGGAAGCGCAGGCGCACCCGCTTCACCACCGGGGTCAGGCCCATCGCCTCGGCCAGGCCGACGCACTGGTTTTCCATCCCCGGCTTGCCGTCGGTGACCACCCAGCAACGAAGCGGTGTTCGATTCACCCGATTTTCCCGAAGCCGAAGGCGCGCTTCAACTTCTTGAGCGCCGCCGAGACGCGGTGGCGGCCTAGCTCCCGCTGCAACATCGCCGGGTCCTCGACGAAATTCATCATCAGGTAGCGGCGGACGCCTTCGAACGACTTGTGGCCGTGGAAGGCGTGTTCAACGCATTTGAAGGCGAACAGCAGGCCGCCGACCGGGGCCACTTCGCCGCTGTAATCCTCCAGGTTCTTCGATCGCAGGACCCGCAGCCGCCCGCCGGCATGCTTCCACTCGGCGTCGTTGAGGTACAGCAGCAGCGTTGCCTTCTTGAACGTGGCGTCGGCGTGGATCTTGCCGTCGGTGGCGCGGCAGCGGGCGCGTACCGTCATCATCCGCTGGTGGTTGGAAAGGTCCATGTCGAACTTCTCGGCGATGATGTCGCGCACCGCCTCGGATTGCATGTCGGCCACCACCTGGCGGAAGGCCGGTCCGCCTTCGATGGTGTCGAGCGGGAAGATGCCCGCCATGTCGATTGCCGGATAATCGTGGATCGCCGCCGCGACCGCCGCTTGCGGCAGAAAGAACGGCACGACCAGATGGGGGAACGGCGAGGACTGAACCTCGGCCGCCTTCAAGGCTGCAAGATCGAGAAGCATGGCGCCCCTTGGGATGTGAGGCGGGGATCATAGCGCGGGTGCGAAAGGAGATCACGGCTGATTCTCGGCCCCACTCGCTTGATCCGCCCGAGGGTGGGGGGCATAGTGCGGCCCGGAGGCGAGAGGAGATGGCACGGATGGGCGGCAAATACGAGTTTGCGGGGCGGGTGGTGATCGTCGGCTTCGGCAGCATCGGCCAAGGGGTATTGCCGCTGATTCTGCGCCATATCGATATCCCGGCCGAGATGGTCACCATCGTCACCGCCGAGGAACGCGGCCACGACGTCGCCAACGAATACGGCGTCCGCTTCGTCCGCAAGGCGCTGACCCGCGACAATTACCGCGAGGTGCTGACGCCGCTGCTCGATGCCGGCGATTTCCTGCTCAACGTCTCGGTCGACGTATCCTCGCTGGCGCTGTTCGAGTTGGCCGGGGAATTGGGCGCACTTTACCTCGATACCTGCATCGAACCTTGGGCCGGCGGCTACACCGATCCCTCGCGAACCGCCTCGGAGCGCTCCAACTACGCCATGCGCGAGGCGGTGCTGGAACGGAAGCGCCAAAGTCCGGGACGGCCGACGGCGGTGGTCACCCACGGGGCCAATCCCGGCCTGGTCAGCCATTTCGTCAAGCAGGCGCTGCTCAATATCGCCAAGGACACCAAGGTCGCGGTCACCATGCCGACCGACCGCCAGGGCTGGGCCGAACTGGCGGCGCGTCTCGGTGTCAAGGTCATCCACATCGCCGAGCGTGACACCCAGGTTGCCGACAACTGGCCGAAGGCGGTGGGCGAATTCGTCAACACCTGGTCGATCGACGGTTTCGTCGGCGAGGGCTGCCAGCCGGCCGAGCTGGGCTGGGGTAGCCACGAACGCCATTGGCCCGAGGACGGTCGCCGCCATGATTTCGGTAACGGCGCCGCGATCTACCTGATGCGGCCCGGCGCCAGCACCCGGGTCCGCACCTGGACGCCGATCGAGGGGCATTTCCATGGGTTCCTCATCACCCACAGCGAGGCGATCTCGATCGCCGATTACTACACGGTGAAGGATGGCGAGAATGTCGTCTACCGCCCCACCGTCCACTACGCTTACCACCCCTGCGACGACGCGGTGCTGTCGGTGCACGAACTGGCCGGCAAGAACTGGTCCCAGCAATCGACCAAGCGGTTGATGATGGACGAGATCACCTCGGGCATCGATGAACTGGGCGTGCTGTTGATGGGACATGCCCGCAACACCTATTGGTACGGCTCGCATCTGTCGGTCCGCGAGGCGCGGCTGTTGGCGCCCCACAACAACGCCACCACCTTGCAGGTCACGGTGGCGGTGCTGGCGGGAATGATCTGGGCGATCGAGAATCCGGAACGCGGCATCGTCGAGGCCGAGGAACTCGACCACGCCCGCATCCTGGAAATCTGCCGCCCCTATCTCGGCCCGGTGGTTGGCGCCTATTCCGATTGGACGCCGCTGAAGGACCGCGCCATTCTGTTCCCCGAGGACCTCGATACCGAGGACCCCTGGCAGTTCAAGAACTTCCGGGTGGTCTGAGCTAATCCTTCCGGTTGGCGGCGCGGATCGCCAGCGCTCGCGCCAGGCGGCCGACCGCCTGTTCCCAGCCGCCATCGCCGTCCTGCGGGAACATTCGCACGTCCGGATGCCAGGGCGCCTCCTCGCAATCCTCCGGCCAGGACCAGCCGGCGGCTCGCGGCAGCAGAACCCAGGTCGGTTTGCCGATGGCGGCGGCCAAATGAACTTCGATGGTATCGCCGCCGACCATCAGGTCAAGCCGGGCGATCTCCGCCGCCAATGCCACCAAATCAAGGCAGCGGCTTCCGGCGTCGGTGATGAAGCGGCCGGCGCCGCTGGTAGCAAGATCGCCCGCCCGCGGCCCCCGTCGCAGGCCGACAAGCGCCACCCCCGGCAATCCGGCCAGCGGCAGCAGGGCGGTCAGCGGAAGGCGCTCCGACCATCCGAGTCCCACCCGCAGCGCTCCTCGCGGCGCCACCACCTCGGGCGGTCCCAGCCGCGGCATCGGCGGCGGGGCGGTGGCGCCCAGCCGATGCGGCAATTCGGCCAGCGCCACCTGAAAATCGCAGGCCGGTGCGGGCGCGCCCCGCGACACCGTCGCCGCCACGCCCGGCAACGTGGCGAGCAGCGGGGCCAAATCGGGCGGGCATTCCAGCACCACCCTGGCGCCGCGTTCGGCCAGCGGCGGCAGGAAGCGGGCCAAGGTCAGGGTGTCAATGGCGTCGCCGCCGCCGTCGCGGACCAGCAGGGCGCGGCCCCGGCAATCGCCGCCGTCCCAGACGGGAAGGGCCGGCGGCGGCGGGGCGGGGCGGGGGCAGGCGGCCAGCGCGGCGAAGCCCTCGGCGAAGGCGCCGGTTCGCAGCAGGGCGGCGGCCAATTCCCGCTGTCGGGCCGGATCGGGCCTTAGCGCCAGCGAGCGTTCCAGCAGGGCGCGAGCCCGTCGGGCCATGCCCCGGTCGCGCTCGACCAGGGCCATGTTGAACAGCGGATCGGGGTTATCGGGCGCGGCGGTCAGCGCCTTCAACAGAATCGCTTCGGCCTCGCCCAGGCGGCCGGCTTCGCGAAGCGCGTTGCCAAGGTTCGATAGCAGCGGCGTCGCCTCGCCGCCGGCCAAGGCGCGCTGGGTCAGGGCGATGGCGGCGTCCAGTCGGCCGGTCCGCCGGATCAGCACGCCGAGATTGGCGTTGGCTTCGATGTTGCCGGGATCGGCGGCCAGCGCCTGACCGCACAGGCGGGCGGCGGCGGTGAAGTCGCCCCGGCGCTGACAATCGGCCGCCTCGGCGGCCAGGCGGCCGGCCTCGGCGCGGGCCGGGCTCGCGGCGTCGTCGAGCTGGGCCAGCGGCGCCGTTCCCGGCACCCAGTCGGGCAGGGGGAAGACCCGGCGGCCGTCCCGCCAGGTATTGGCCGAGACCAGACCGCGACCGCCGCCAAGGATGGCGGCGCGGTCGCCGTCGGTGAATTGCGCACCCCGCGCAAAACGCGCGGAATCGCGCAATTCGGCAAGGGCCCTGCGGGCCTCGGCGACCACCCCCATCCAGTCGCCCGTCTTCGACTGTCGGAACAGGCGCGTGCCGGGGTACCAGGGCGGGCTGGTCAGCCAGCGGAGGTCGGCATCGGCCGTCAGTAGCAGCCACACCTCGCGGCCCAGCATGGCGGCCAGGTGGGCGACCACCGAGTCGGCGGTGATCACCAGATCCATCTCGGCGATGCGGGCGGCGAGGTCGGCGAAATCGCCGATGGTGGGCGCCAGGTCGGTGATCAGCGCCGGATGGGCCAGCGCCGAGGCGTCCAGGGCTCGCGGCCCGGTCTGCAGCGAGAAGCAGGCGACCTCGGGCAGGGTCATCAGCGGCATCAGCGCCGGGAAGGGAATCTGGTGGCGGCGGCGCTCGCCCATCCAGGCCAGCCCCAGCTTGAGCCGTGTCGTCGGCGGCGCCAGCACCGGGCGACGGCGGCCCTCGGGCACGGTCAGCGGCCAGGGCGGCGGCGGCTCGACGCCGAGCAGGGCCGGCAGTTCGGTGAGCGCGGCGTTGAGGTCGATGGTCAATCCCGCCGGCGGACTCTGGCCGAACGCCAGCACCGCCTCGACGCCCTCGATCCGGCCGAGGAGCGGCGTCAGCGCCGCCGGCACCGCCAGCACCACGCGGGCGCCCCGGGCCTCGACGAGCGGGGCGAAGCGGAGGTATTGAAGGGCATCGTCCAGGTATTGACCGGCGAACAGCAACAGGGTGCGGCCTTGGCAATCGCCGCCGTCCCAGGCGGTTCCCGGCATCGCCGGTCGGCCCTCGTCCGGGCTTTCGGCGCCATCCCTGGTCGCCGACAAGGAATCCAAATCCGCTTGTGGGCCGCCGACCGGGTCGAGGGTAAGGGCGCGGCGCAGGCAGGGTTCGGCGGCGGCAAGAAACCCCTCGGCCAGCAACTCGCGCCCCAGCCGCTCCCACACCGGGGCGGCGTCGACGCCATCGCGGGCCAGCATGGCGAGCAAGGCGCGGCTTTCGTCGGGCAGTCCGGCCTCGTCCAGCGCCAACGCCAGTTCCAGGCGGGCCCCGGCATGGTCGGGGGCGGCCGCCATCGCCTCGATCAGCGGCGCCAGCGCCCGGCGCGGCAGGCCCTGGCGGCGCCAGGACACGGCGGCGGCGATCAGCCCCTCGACGTTTCCGTCGGCGGTCGAATCCGCGCTGTGCTCGAACCTAGTCATCCGATGGCTGGCTCCCCGGCGTATCACCCACCCGCCTTCCAACCGATTGAGGGGATGATTTCCGCCTCGGGTCATTGTATATCGGGACGGCCTTTCCCCCAAAGGACCGAAAATGACCGTTCTCGTCACCGGAGCCGCCGGTTTCATCGGCTTTCACACCTGCCTTCGCCTGTTGGCGCGAGGCGAGAAGGTGGTGGGCGTCGATAACCTCAACGCCTATTACGATCCGCGGCTGAAACATGCCCGGTTGGCCCAGTTGACCGGGAAGCCCGGTTTCATTTTCCATCAGGTCGACATCGC
>Ga0265327_10001127_pt1 | contig 36863 bp, 22 predicted proteins | sample 41621metaG_FD_202089 | JGI IMG/M metagenome (GOLD analysis project Ga0265327, IMG submission 202089) | Rhizosphere microbial communities from Carex aquatilis grown in University of Washington, Seatle, WA, United States - 4-16-21 metaG | ecosystem: Host-associated > Plants > Roots > Rhizosphere...
CCTCCATCCCTGAATATTTACTCTTCCATTGGTAAAAGGTCGGCTGACTGATACCGTGTTCCCGGCAGATATCTGCAACGGATTGACCAGACTCCTGGCTGCGCAGAATGTTGATGATTTGTGTCTCCGTGAATTTTGACTTTTTCATACTTACCTTTTAAAGTTAGCTACTCATTTATATTTTTAAGTGCTACTGCTTATCGGTAAGCTTTCATGATGACTGCGGATTAGGTTGAGAAATCTCGCAGATATCAATACTGACACCTGACTGTAACTGACATTGCCCGGATTGATTTAAGGGGGCGCACTTTCATGCTAAAAGCTTTTTCGTCAACTTATTTGTTGTCACAAGAATTACCAGTACAACACGTTCACACTTTCAAAGTAGGATAAATAATAACGAACGATTTCGGCAGTGTACACTTTTATATGCTGCCATTGTATGCAAGATTTAACGCCCCAACTAAATTTTAAGTATTGCATTGGCAATGAAAAAGACACAAATTAAACCGGCAAAATATTGAGTGAAAAAGTAAAGCAAAATGCCGGACTTTTTATACGTGAGTTTATCGAAATCTACTTTTAGGGAGAAAAAAATAAATGCTGTGTACACGAATGAATTTACATAGAATTTAATTTTCTGGCTTTCATTAGAAGTTACCCTTTCATAGTATGATTGCTTTTCCCTTGGTATTAAAGGATAAGCCTCCTGCATCGCTTGCCACATCCTTATGTTGCAGAAATAGAAAAACAATAACAATCCTATTGTCCAATAAATGATATAATATTTCCTGTAACCATAATACCACCATGCTCTGCTTATAATATCGCTTAGCTTGCCATTAAGTCCTTCCTCTTTATTTTGATATTGGATATATTCTATGTCTGTATTCTGATAACTAAGATTTTTACCCTCTACTTTAAACTTCGCTAAAAGATTTTCATAAGTGCCACTTACAAGATCTTTATTCATCAGGGACACGCTATCAAAAAACAATTCATACCGTCCATTATAATCAAACTTAATATTTACAAAATTCGTGTTTACAAAAGAAAGATAAACCTTGTGTAATGATGTATCCGGAGATAAAAGCAATTGACCATTAATATTGAAACAGTTCTTAAAAATTACAGTATCAAAACCAAGATTAGTAAGATTAGCACCTGAGTTGAATACACATTCCTCAAACGTAATTTTTGACTTAGAAGCAATATAGCCAGACACCAATGGAGCATTGAAAACAGTCTTGAAAAATTCAACATCAAGTTTACGTTTAGACCGCTTGCTTTCTCCTATTATGTCATTGTCGTGAAACTTTATAGCGCCCTGAATAGTGTCGTATAAAAACCTCACTTTAGTATTGACACCATCATTATCTACAAAACCGAAAAAATGAACTTTACTATCCTGAACATCTAAAGTTGCACCTTCTCCAAAACTATTCGATGCGATTGTAATAACATCAGGGTGTGTTCCTTCGATTGTTACTGCATTTTTAAACACATTCCTCGCAGTAATAAACTTTCCTTTTTCTCCAAGACGTATATGTAAAAAAGAAACAGTATCAAGCTGCATCGTAATTACATGATCATTTGCCGACGTTTCAAATCTTAGTTCATAACCATCAGGAGCCTTGCTACGTAAAATTTCAATATCGCCCATGTAATTTATGTACGCTATTTCCTCGCCACAGTCCACAAAGGCTGTTGCGCTATCTTCACTTACTGTAGTATCCAACAACACTTCACATCTATCAATAGAAATATCCTTCTGCACGGACATCTCGCAATTTTTGAAATTTTGCTTAAATCGTTTATCAGCAAAAATCAAATTATCAATTAAGTTATCCCTACTTGTAATCGTAACCTTTCGGTCACCGATATAAATGCGCGGATGCTTGACTGTACCGGTATCAGTCCAGATGTTTTGCGAGAAGTTTTTGGCAAAAGTTATTGGAACTGTTTTTTGTGCCCGTGAATGATAACAGGCAAACAAAAAAATGAGTAATAATGCATGTAATTGTTTCATGGTTGCAGATAAAGTAAAGTAAAATACAAATGCACACATAAAATACAAATACCATTTATACCCTTATTAAAGTTCTTATAGCAAAAATTAATGCAAATGTCCCTATTGGAGAATTATAAGCTGATGGCGGGGAATAAATATTGATCGAAAGTTCCTAATAGTTGGGATTAGTTTCTATATCTTCCATTTATTTTTATCCGCACACACTATAACTCAAATTCTAATGCCACAAACGCATCTGTACACCAGGAAAGCGGCAATTTTTGTGCTCTTCCTATTCGCATGCATATATACCTGCAAAATCTCTGCACAACCCTGTTATGAATTCAGAAATAATAAAACACATTATCGATTTAGAATACTAAAAAGTGGCCTTCACATCGATACCTTCAAAATAAAAACTACCGGCGTATATATTTCCGAATACAAAAACGACGAAGAAGGAAAATATTCGTTCTTTCGTTTCTTTGATAATGGAAAAGTTTTTATCAGCAAGCCATATTGCTCTAAGCCAAGTCAAGAAGAGCTAAATGATCTGTACTATGGTGAATATGGTTACTACAGAGTGGATTCTAACGTAGTTACTATCGAAACTTTCTACCATAATGGAAAATTGGGTACCCGTTTTTACGTTGCCTCTTTCTATAAAATTAAATCAGACGGAATCTATGTGTATGCAACGGAGCAGCGGGAGATGATTAAAGGACATCCGATTGCCACCACCTGGCCGAATTTGAAAACGAATTATTTTTATTCATGCGAGTTAAAGAACATTCAACCTTTCTGGTAATATCCTTAACCAATTATCGTTCGACTCGCAACATTGAAAAATAATAATGAAAAATGAGTACCAGTATCTGCGCGATTAACATGGATCGAGCAAATCAATATCAGAAAAGTGATGTAGCTGCTTATTAGAACCATCGCAAGCATACTTACTTCCTGACGGCTTGATATTCCCTTTCGATATCAGATCCCATGTAGGTGATCCATTCATGCAGGTGTTGATTCTTTTCAAAAAAATCGGACCAAATTTTATGCCCGTAGAATCAGTAAGCCATACTTTAAAGCCAGTTTGTTCATGAAACAAATCTGTACTGTAGTTCTTCGCAATCAAGCATATCCTAAACCGCTTATTGTATTCTATGTCCAATATTTTTTGAATTTCAGTTTCTGCCTGCGAAACAGATACCGCAACACACGACGATAAAAACGCAGAGTCGCAAGGAGCATGTTATTTATTCTCTTTTTCATTTCTATACATAAACATAAAAAAGACGAGGTAGAGACCTCGTAGCTGCCATTTGAAAATCACTGTTATCATCCTTATTCAAAGTAATTGAGTATTCATGGCCCTTTCCTCCATCCGACATCGCCTTATCTAAAACCTAGTCTTACGCGGATAAAATGTTCATTTATTAAACTTCAAGAATCACGGGTTTTAAATCTTTCCGTCACCGAATAAAATTCTGAAAATGAATAGTAAAATTCATTTTACCATCCTTCAAAATCTAAGTATGCAAAAACAAGTCGCATTTGTATACTTAGCTTGTTTGAGAGTTCTGCCCACAGGTATATGGTTTGCAAAAAGTATAAGACTCTTTCACTTGTTCACGAAATTTTGGAATCGTGACGGTCGTAATACCTAAAGCCACAACTTTATAAACTACACTATAATTGCTGTTTTACCCCTTCTATAAAAAGGGATTCTTTTATCAATTTTCCATCTGTATCCCACTCTTTGAAAGGTCCGCCAAGACCGCCCTTCCCTTTAGCGTACTCAAGCTTTATTCGACCATTGGCATCAACATTCCTAGAGCCAGATACCTGAAATTATCGAAAAAACTTCTTCAGTTCCACGTCGTCACTCGTCAAAACCTTATCACTTAGGCCAGGGAACTTTTGATTGATTTTTTTTAAAGCAATAGTTCCATATTTTCTGCCTAACGCATTATTTTCATCTAGCAAAACGTATATGTCGCGTTCACTCAAGCTATCAACTTTCAATAGCGCATCTAAACCTTTTTTATGGATTAGCGCGTCCTCTCCTCCATACCAATTATAAGCGGCCAATAGCTGTTCTGTAGATGCATTATATACAAGCTTCATTACTTGAACCCTAATTCCCAAATGTTCATCCTCCAAAGCTTGAACTACGTAAACAAAATAATTAGCAAGCTCACCCGTTGCGCAAGTCATAATGCTTTCTATAGCGCTGAATCGAACAACAGCACTTTCCTCGTTTAACAACTTCACGGTATCGGCAATTAATTCCTTCCCCTGTGCTCCTAATTCAGACAGGATATAAGCCGCCGCGCTTTTTAGGTATAAATCGTCGCTATAAATTAAAGGCCGTAACGTATCCAATGGGAATCCTCTAAAGTATTCTTGCAATAAAAGATCGGGCTTTGCCTGATTGACAAACGCTTGCGGATCATTCAATAATTCCGATATAAGTTCTTCTCCTTTAAGCATGTTTGCTCAAATTGAAATCGCAATTTTAAAGACTACAATATTAAATTATGGATGCTGAAAATATTCTGTCTCAAAGAATACATTCAAACCATCTCCGATTCTAAATTGTTTTTCGGTGAAAACCCATAGATGCGACGGGGGCAGGAGCCGAGTTGCTGACGTAAACAGCCAGGTAACCTATTTTTCTACAATACGCAATTGCGGATTCTCAAATAGATAAGTGACATAACGTTCGTCTATAGTATTAATGGTTATCTCGAACCATTTTCCGCTTCCTTTAATTCCCATTATCATAAAAAACACTCCCATATGCCGATCCAACTCAAATTTTTTTCGTTTCGAATATTCGACATCTGCATCATACGGCATGCTGTAAGCCTCATTCCAGTTCTCGATAACAAGCATACAAGGAATTTCCTTATAATACCCAGCGGCGTGATATCCTTCATAATGTAATTCAATTCGTTTATTGAAAATATCATAAAAAAAAGCCTGAATGTAGGCATCACCAAACGTGCCTTCTATTACTTTGAAATCTATCATGGTTCTTGTGTTGGTATGTGAGCTTCAATTTTCCTGGACCGAACAGGATTGAGATTAATGTCAAAAGAGGTTTTACTTCTTCCTGTACCTCTCTCTATGTGCATATGATAGTACCCACCATCGGAATCCGGTGGATCAAATCTAATATTATAATCACCACGGTTATAATTTATACGTTCCCCATCTTGGAATGTTCGTCTAAAACCAAGCTTCTCTATGCCTTCCATAATTTCACTTCGGGGCATCGAAGATATATTTTTAAGCATTTGCCTTAGCGCCTGCCTTGTACTTCCAGCTCCTGCTAAGGCAACTTCTAATTTCGTTCCATCTGCTGCAAACCATTGTATGGGCGCAGCTTCAGAGATTGCTAATTGTGGTGCAGCATTTGCGGTTAATTCAAACGGAGCCATTACAATCTTCGCCATATCACGCCCGCTTAAAGGCTGGTCTATTGTCTTATTATCCACATCTCGTACATAGTTCCCATCCTCATTTTGGTGTAATGCGCCGTATCTCTCCAGATTGTCGATTACATTCTCGCGCGCTGCATATGCGCTCTTCAATTTCTCTAAGCTCCCATCGTGAAAAGTGAAGCCATCCTTATCTTTGGTATTATACCCCCATTCACTACCGCTTTTATAGATACCACTTCCGCCGTCAGCCAGGTTTCTCCACCAAGCCCCAAACCTCGAATAATCACCCATAGGATCAATATTCGATACTGGGTTATTATCCATCGAGACATAAGGAGACAACCATTCTTTCGGCCTGGGGTCAATTTGCCACCACCTTCCTATTTGAGGATCAAGCGTCCTAAAATAAGCATCATAAGTTTGTAACCCAAAATCGTTTTGTAATTCGATGCCGTTATACTTGTACCGGTTCTTTTCATTAGGATTTACAGAAGTGCTCGAAATAGTTAATCCGAAAGGATAATAGTGATTTTGCTCTAGCACAGCCCCCTTTACTAAACTAACAGATTCGTTGTCGAAATACACATCATCAGACGAATTACTACTCGTGAATACTAATATAAAACCAGGTTCTTTAATATCAATAACACCGGTTGAGATATTTGTCCAACTGTTGGCATTAGTTGTTTGGACAGAGCCACTATTTCCGGAAATTAAATGAAATTGATCATCAAAAACCATATAATTTAAATAAGCCGGTGGCAATGATGGATCATTTGCAGCTGTATTAATTTGATTAATTAAATTAGAAAAACCTGGTTGATTGATACCGCTCACGAAACTGGCCTTATCACCGACTTCGCCCAAAGAAATCCCTCCGCCAGCATTTCCAGCCAGTGCGCTTATTAGTGAAGACGCTACATCCTGAGGAGTGGATGAAATGGCTGAAGACGACGTATTAAAAAAGTAGTCAGTGCCAATATTTACATTGTCTCCCGGCATTACACGAAGCAGAATAGTTCCGCCAACTCTTCGAGCCGCATCTGTTCCAATTAGCTTGGAAGCATATTGGTCTGTCGAAGATGACGAACCCGGCTTAACATCTCTTACTGCAGATAGATTATCCCAAATTGTTTCTTCTGTTGATGCCGCACTGCTTTCCATGGTGGCAACATAATCCACAGCAGCCGTAGTAGCATCATTATTTACAACGGATCTTATGTTGCCTAAATGATCCTTTATGTAATAATCAGTATAAAAATTTGCATTGCCGCCTGACGACGCTACCATATTCGGCCGATACCTTCCCTCCGCATGACTAAAGGATTCCAACAAATTGTTGTGGTAGATAAAGTTATCCATATAATCGGTTGTGTCGGCCAAACCAGCAACAGTTGTACTAATTGTTCGGAGCTTCGTGCCAAGGGCGTCATAATAATAGCTTACCGTGCCTTTCCCTGATATCTCTATGCGCTCTGGTTTATTTAGGTAGTTATTTGTGACGTTAGTGATTCCTTTATTACCGTCTGCGGTAAGATTTTCATTCGCATCATAGTTATAGTCGGCTCCGCTGTGTGCAGGATCATCTTTAAAATCCGGCATCTGCGATGTTATTGTTCCAGCGTCGGTTACGCCGGCTAGCCGATTTGTGCCAGGTTGATAGGTATAGGTCAACAAATCCATATCAACAGATCCCCCGGTTGCAATGCTTGGCCCCCTTTGATTCATCGTTCTGATGTTACCATTGTAATCGTAAGAGATATTGGAAGCGGAAAAATCTCTTTGAGCGTTGTCCCAATAGCTGTTCTTCCATTCGCCATATTCTGCGCCGCTTATACGATTCAGCTCATCATATGCATATGAGTACCTACTTTTATATGATCCATTTGCCCCTTTCCATTCAATCCCGGTTATATTACCATTCAATAGAGAATATGTTCCACCAATATTGTAGTGTAATTGTTCTACGAAGAAAACATTGGATGGAGAGGGCGCATTTATATAATCCTCGTTAATCCCATTTAGCCAGCCACGGATATTGTAATGATAACTGTTAGTTGCGAAATCTAGCTGCTTATTACTAGTTCTGCCATATTTATCGTGGCTCAGCTTATAGATTTGTTTAAATTGGTTGCCATTGACGCTCTCATCCAATTCATCAATGTTTCCGTTTTGATAGTTTTTTATATAACGCTGAACTACTTGAGTAATTTTGAACATCAACGGTGCTGAAACATTCGTAGATACGGCGTCTGGATTTTCGTGATGCAAGACTGAACTTACTAATGCTCCAGAAAAATCATATTGAAACGTTGAAACATCAACGCCATTGTGAAAGTTCGTTGTTTGTTTTTGAACGATCCTTCCCTTGTCGTCATAGTAATTGACTAAAGTCAGCCAGGAAATCCCGTTTATCGGCTGTAATAATTTAATCCTTGACCCCGTCGCCCTCCCCCTCGTTTGTTGGCTAAATAAGGGTTGAGTACAGTAATTAGGGTCGCCGATAAGCTGATTGTTGTAACTAGTATTGAAGCTATAATTACCAAGGTTTGGATTACTGTAGTCGTCATAAAATACAAGCTTATCCGTCTGCCCATTAGACATAAATGCTAAGGGATATTGGTTAAACAGATTGTGTGACAAGTAGTACTTTAGATTTGTGATATCGGAACTGACAATACCATTCCTGACATATGGCAACCAGTCTGAGGGTTGATGCAGGTCGTTCATTTCTAAACCAGTTGCTATTGGTCTATCTAAGCAATCATACAAATGAAAATACCACTCATCAAGCTCCCTGAGATTACCATCCTGAACAGCGACGTTTAAATTCCGGTTGTCGTAAATGAGATATTCGGGATCTTTTCCGGGCAGTTTTTTTACGATTAAGTTTCCTCTGTCATCATAGCAATACTGGTAGCAAAGACCATCAACGATGTTGTTCGAAATGTTGGTTTGCATCATTTGCTTGTAACCTTCCGGCGATATCACAGCTCTCAATCGATCAAAATCATCATAGACATAGTAAGTAATGTTGAAATACTTGTATTGAATAGACAGGCTGATATTCGACAAATCGGCGGGTCTTTGAACAGCAATCGTTTTGTCAGAAATATCTTTATACTCTATTTTCCAATTTCCGTCTTCATCTGTGGTCGTAGTCTTATATAGCTGTCCTGGCTGATAGAAACCTTGAATGGAGGGAAGGTTCCCAAAAGTCCCGAATGTATAGTTGAACGGGGTATTTCCGATAGTAAATAAAATGATCTTGTCATCGGCCGTATTTACGTTATAATCGGTAGAAACACCTTTTCCAATTCCCACCCAGCTTGATCCGGGAGCTTTTACTTTTTGAACCTTACTTAGCGGAGATTGATCAAAGTCAGTTACACTATATGCTGGCTCACCAGGATAATCATTATTGTATTGACTAGTTCCGAGTGCTACGGCATTCTCCTTAAATTTACCTTTCGAAACCGTTCCGTCATAAATTGAAAATGCGCCGTATTTCTTTGCTTCCCTTCCCATGTTATCGTACACATGGGTTGTAACGAAATCATTTTTTAATCCGGTAGCGTCCTCTGTAACTCCTTCCCTTATTATATCCTGTATGTCTCTTCCAACGCCATCATAATATTTTGTACTGATTATAGCGGGAAAAACAGTCTGCTGTGCCGCAGTTATACCAATATCATTACTGTTGGTGGTGGGTTTCTGAGGGACAAATTCTCTTACGTAATTACGTTTTACCCCTACGGTACCATTCAGTGTAAAATCATCTAATCGAAACGTTCCGGTTGCACCATGAGAACCACCAGACAAAACGAGGGTCACCGCCACCGCTCCAGTTAAATTTGTCATTGCAGTGGGCAACATATAATTGCCGGTACTTTGCAACGGAGCTGAACCTGTTAGCTGATCAACAAAAACGTTACCATTGCCAATAACCGTACCATTTACATACATAACCCAGTTGGCATAACCAGTGCTGCTGCTTCTGTCTGCAAAACTAAACGAAGTAATTTCTGCATATTTCCCGCTTGCAACGTTGAGGTTTAACGTCATCGTTAAAGTCGTGGCTGTCGCAGAGCTAACGGAAAGCGCCTTTCCCGTAACACCATTGTAAGAGGTCCAGGCATTAATGCTATTGGTCCATCCTGTACTGGAAAGATTCGGATCAATAATATTTGGCGCGACAGTATAGGGATGGCTATAAGGTCCGCTATCAAAACTGTGCTTGTAAATGATCTGAGCATTGCCGATGAATGTTGTAAACAGGATCAACAACGTCAGCAATAAATTGACTACCTTTTTCATGCTGTTTTTCAGTTTATAGTTAGTCGACAGACTGAATGCCGTAATTTATTTTCTTAACAATATTTCCCTTCTCATCTCTTATTAAAATCAGACGCCCTAGATCATCGTACTCATATTTGTCTATCATGTTGTGTTCGTCACAGGTTGAAGAGACGCCTATCATTTTATTGTACGTATAAGTCTTCATTGCAGCATTTGCCGGATAAAGCCGTAATTCATCTATGTATATTGGTGTCGAGTTATTCGCTGGATTTAAAACAAGCGTTGCATTAGAATAAGGACTGTATACCGCATATTCGAAGTAAACAAGGTCGCCGGATGTCGCAGCATTTGTCTGTTTTACCAATTGAATCTGCGGCCCTGCGCCGGTGGCTCCCGGTGCCGGAAACAGTTGAACATTGTAGTTAGATGCAGTAGTATTATCTCCCCAAAATGACAAGACATAACTGCCTTCGGGAATATAGGCGGCAGTGCCAACCCCAGCTACCGCAAGATTGTAACAATTGTTGCCTGTCTTCGCTTTAGCACTTGGTGTAAATCCGCTGCCAATATTCCAGTTAGACTGATATTGATCGTCCTCCTCAAAACTTGTATAAGCTATTTGATCTAATTCGGCGTTCCTAACTTCTGCTACCGGTACCGATTCATTGTACCCCCATAATACACTTGACGCCGCATATCCTCTCTTGGTTACTTGCCACAGATTACCATTTTGATCGTAATCATCGCAGTTTAATGCGTCCCGAAATCATTCATAAAAAGAGTGTTTAATCTCATCGCGCAATACACCTCGAACAAGTATAAACTAATATCATCTTCCATTGGGTGGAATGCAACATTCTGTGTTAACAAAAACTTCTGAGCAGGACAAATGTGTTCTTTATAGCTGATGTCACCCCTCTTGGCGTTTGACAAATCTGATCCTTCTATTAGCGCTTTATGCTTACCAATATTGAATGCCAGCGATGCACTAAAGTGATTCTTCCCCTTTACATGTTGGTGTATCCTTGAAATAACCTTCCTTGAAATGCCAGTGTAAATAGGTTTGGTGCCTTCAAGAAAAACATAGACGCCCTTAAAGTCATTCGCCATAGCCATTAATCCGTCATGAGCTAACTTTGTAGCCGAACCGACGACACCAACGTTTATACCGAAATACTTTTCAACCGAAACAAATTTTTCTGTTGGAGCGAAATCGGCAAATTCAGATTCAAAAGTTTTGGTTATTCCTTCAAAGGAATGTTTATGCTGAATTAGTTTGAAATCTATCATTGGGTTACTGAAATTTTCAATTTGGATTTAAAGGCATGTGGTCAAAATGGAAGATGTAGCAAATACAAATCCGTCTTTCTTCTCAATGTTCAACCGTCCAGACTTGTCAGTGTCTCTCGGCTCCATACCAATAACTACGATTTTGTTGGTAGCATTTGGATCGCCAAACCAGACAGGAAGATCAACTCGGACATCTCCAACCTCAGTTTTTTCTATGTGATGTTGATTCTAAAATAGGCGCTGGAGAAAGATAACCTTCAAGAAAAGTTGGGCTCTTGATATGCTCGTTAGGATTTGTTGCAATATTGAACAGCAAATTGTCATAGAATTTGTCAAACGGATATATCCTTTTGTAGTGCGCTAATAGGTTTGGTATCATAAAAGCAATTCTTAAAACAATCTGAAATTAAAGAATTTACCGTTGAATGTTGCAAAACCTTATCATAAAGGTGTTTGACCAGGATGATTTCCTGCGGCTTCGTCCAGCTTTTTTTCGCATTGTACTCGGCTAAACTATTGCCTTGCGCATCGCGCAAATAGTAGGTATTGTTTTCGTAAGAACAAACATCTGATGTTTACTCCTTGTAGCCGGCCTGTTTCACACACAGCAACATTCGTCCCGCTGTACGCTCCTACTCCTCGCTCCTTACCTCGCTGCAGGGTACCCGCTACCATCGTGGCTATAGGTTCGGCGGCTGTAATAATATCGAACAAGGACTAATTTCTGATACAAGAAACGCCCTGCAGAATATGCAGAGCGTTTTTAAAATTACTTTCTCTAGCCGCCTGTCTGGAGACCTTTACTACAACAAAGTCCGAGACTTTGCTGAACAGTGTTCAAAATATTACGGCGAAATTAGAAATCATCCTTCATATGGACTCAAAAATTTGGTACAATAGATTACCACAATATCAGACTTTAATTTCATGCAATTTAAACGCCGTTCCGGGTCTGGATAAAAATATACTTGATATTTACGAGCAAATATGCTTTTAAACGCCTTTATTGTTAAAAATTTATCCTGCTTGTTTCGCTCCAAAATCCATTTTCCTTTTTCAGAATCCGTCAGATCCAAAAGTGGCAAATCACAGTCACCCTCCTTATTAAATGTGATCATATTAAAACCTAGGCGACCTAGTGAATTAGGCTCGTCACCAATTGCGATTTTTTCGATAACCCAAGAGCCAATAAGTTTTTGTTCATCTTGATTGCAGCCAATCATGAAAAAAGAAATAAATAAAACCGTTACAATTCTTCTCATATAAAATTATTTACTTCCCGATTTATCATTACCTGTAGGTATTGCAGAGGTATTAGGCGACATAATATAGTCCTTCCGCTAAAATTGTCCCTTCCCTTTGGAGCCGGGACTTTGCTGAACGATGTGTGTTAATTAAACTCTACGGCAAACTGGGAACTGGCTTATTATTTAAATAAGCTAGTTCCCGCCATATACTTACATTTGTCTTTATATAAAGGAGTCGCACCTAATGACGCATCCGATCCTCCTACAACAGAGTAATAGTCCGCTGCATATAAATAATTACCTTCCACCTTAATTGTTTTCAACACCGGAATCCATGAGTTATCTTTTGTCGCCCAGAGAAGTAAAAATCTATTCCTACGCTCATTCATACAATTTACTATGCCATAATTGGCAACGGCACTTACGTTAAATTGCGGCGAACTACAAGTATCCCAAGTGCCAGCCCAAAATAATACCGGTTTATTTTCGTTTGAAGAATCCTTTTGATATACGCAAATATTATCACTTAGCATGCACCTGAAGACAAATTTGAAATAGTCGTGGTCAGAAAGACTTCGAACATATTTATTTTCCAATTGGAACAATTGTCGCACACCATAAGGGTTATATCGTTCATATCCTTCGTCACCATACGCTAGCAATAAACACTGTCCTTTCAATCCATAATAAAAACGAAAAGTATAACGTGATTTTTTTAATCGGGTATCGACAATCTGTATCTTACCGTCATTATAGTAAGAAATCGAATCGATTTCAACTAAGCTTTTACCACCTGGGATATTATTAATACGCCTTATTTCATTCTCATTTTGAATTATTGATGTAACTATATCGTTACATGCTCTCAATACTTTATCAGAGCCTGTTTGACAGTATGCTTTCTGAAAGAAGCAAACACATATTAGTAGGCAAGCAAAATTCTTATACATTATTTTCTGTATGGTTGATAATTATTAATGTCTGTTTGTGTGTCTGGTTTCCCATCGAAGGTGTTTTCGATCTTTTGAGCATCCTTTTCCGACGATTTATTGTCGCTATTACCATCCGTTTTAGAATCATGTAAAAAGTGACCAATTTCATGTTTCAACACTTTCCCGTCAGGTATTTTATCTCTAAGATCGTACCCATTCTTATGCATATCCGCATTTTGATTCACTTCATCAATTTTGCTTTTATCCAATGTGATCGTCGCTTCAAACCCACCTTTTACAACTACTGGCTTAAACTCGTCTTTATACTTTTTAGCATCAGTCCAGTGATCTCTTGCGAATACTTTCCAGGCACCAGATCCATGTTCGTAATCATATGCCTGCTCATAGCTTGTAATCGTCATGTCCCCCTTTTTAACCATATCAATATGACCATTATGATTGGAGGTTTCATTCTGTGGTAAATTACCTGCAGTTATTGTAATCGGATATTTGTTAGCATAATCAAACAATGCTTGATCATCATTTTTCATCTGTGCGATCTGAAGGTCAACCCAATTTGCTATTTCCTGGTCATTAGGATCTTTTATTGCTAATTTTTGACCATCATTACTATAATTATAATAAGCATTCATGAGTTCCTTTCCTTCTAAATCAAGAGCATATATAGGCGTATTACCGGCAAACTGATATGGAGTCCACCATGGAAATTTTTTAGTCAACGGATCAACACTCATAAACCTTCCCAGTCTTGGATCATATCCTCTAAACTAAGTCATAATGATTTCCCACACCCGCAATCTCATTCGTCTTCATCTGCCCATTAAACCCAAACTCATAAGGGTCTCTACTATTACAGAGCTGCACATACACCTCGCCAGGTTCATACGTCCAGTGACCGAAATGAAGGCCTGAGACCGTTAGTGTGACCGTTGGCGGTGAGGAAACAGCCTTGCGCATCGCGCAGATAGTAGGTATTGTTTTCGTAAGAACAAACATCTGATGTTTACCTCTTGTAGCTGGTCTGTTTCACACACAGCAGCTTCCGGCCCGCTGTACGCCCCTAACTACCATTTCCAACTAATTAATGGTCCCATTCGAGCATCAGAATTTCCAATAAAGTCATTTATATCTGTGATTTTGTGATCGATAGTGAACTTATAACGACAACCATCATAGAAATACAATAAAAAAAGAGGTTGCCGAGTGTTATACTTATAATCTTTAAATAAGATTACAAATGCGTTTTCCTGCTTTACAGACGTCGCGTTTTTAATCTCTACATCATACATATTTTTTAACTCCTCTTGTTTTGTTGAGTTCAGAAAAATCTTCGAATGGAGTGTATAAATTCTATAGTCTATTGGAACAATTAAATCAGCCCCAAAAGAATAAAAACTGCTTTCACTTTGAAAATAGTCTTTCAACCTTTTTTTATTGCATAGTATCTGAAAGGCGTTCGCATTAACTCTTAAAAATGAGCCGTACCCTGCAACAACTGGAATTGAAAAACCATCAGGAAAGCATATATATTTTACATGAAAATTAGTTTTTTTAATGCCCGCAGTAACAATATAGAAACACCTTGTGCGATTGTTTATTGCATGTACCGTATCTACGCCCTCAATATAAATTAACGCTGTAGAATCTGTCAGTTGATCTTTAATTAAATTATAATTGGCTATATGACGAGTCACGTCCAATGACAATACATGTAATAAATTCTCGGCATAAAGTTTACCATTAAAGACCAAAGCCATTAACGCTATGACAATTTTAAGCCTACCTGCCATCCTTGCTAACTTTAAAATTAAAGTCTTGAGGATCCTGGGTTGTATTTGATTTACCATCATAAGTTTTTTCGTATTGGTTAATATATTCTTCTCGATCCGGTACAGAGGTTTTTCCGGTTGACGCGTCATAATATTTCATTCCAAATAAAAGATGTCCTAATTCATGTTTTAATGTTTGTGCCGGAGGATTGAACTCTCTATGTGTGGGATCGGAATTAAAAGACTCGATTTTGTTTTTGTCCAAGGTAATTACAGATTTCCAATCCGTCTTTGGTGTGCTTTTGGGGTGTTTGTTGTAGTCTTGCCGCCAAACTGACCTAGGAGAAGGTCCTCCATCTGCAGATTGCTCGTCTCCAAACTTGGCCCAACTTCCTTTTCCATGCTCTTGTTCGTAAGCCTGATCATCTCTAAGAGTTGTACCTTCTTTAGGCGGTGTATAATCATTATGTCCAAAATGGTTTCCATTACTTGGCTGAGGTAAATCTCCAGTCTGGACTACAATATCAAATTTATTAAAATACTCAAAAGCTTTAGGATCGTCCTTTTTAAAATTATCGACAGCTGCATCTACGAAGTCAGCCAAATCTTTAAAGTCTGGATTTATCAACCCTAATCTTTTGCCGTCATTGGAATAGTTATAATACGCGTTACGTATCTCTTCGCCATTTGGATCATATAACACAATTGGCGAATTACCGGAGAACGCATATGGACTAAGAGACGGATATTTAGCCGATTTCGGATCCAGAGATAGCCATCTTGCCAACCTAGGATTATACATCCTCGCCCCATAATCCAAACTATTCCTAGTCCCAGCTATTCATTATCCTTATACTTCCCATTAAACCCAAACTCATAAGGGTCTCTGCTATTACAAAGCTGTGCATACACAACAGAATTATGGTGTCCCGTTCATTTACGTTACAGTGATAAAGCTGCATAAAGACAAAAGCCCCGTACTATTTGTGCAGGGCTTTACTTTTTTATTTGTAATGTTTTTTTGGGATTACTAAAAGTGATCCCACATTTTTGATACACTACCCGCTGGCAATACTTGCAGTATACCATCAACAGATTTACTACACTACCTTACTACACTACCGATTTTGACTACGTAATGAACTTATAAATTTGGCAAGAAGGAATGAGATTAAAAGGACCATGAAAAAGAAAACATTCGTATATAGCTCACTAAATAGTTCCATTTGAAAAACTCCTTGTAACAATAAGAGAACTAAAAGTTCACCAAAATAAAAGACAAGAAAAAAAGAAAAAACTTTTAAAGCATACTTCAATGTAAAACTCTCAGATTTGGTAGTACATAAAATCACCCCAAGCGCAGTTAGTGGTAAAGTAAGTGATATTAAATAATACTTGTCCATTCTTGTTAAAATACAAGTAAGCAAAATGCTTAAAAGCAAAAAAATATCGTTATCTTCTTCATATAGATTGGTTTCTAATATTGCTTAGGCGTTGCATATCCGTTTTCAATATATAACTCGTCATACTTTTCTTTTTTGTAGGTATCACTTCTTTCGCTTGGAGATGTTAATTCACGACTAGTTTTATTCTCAGTGATCTGGCCACCCATCAATTTTTGAAAATTACCAATCACTTCCTTCCATGAATCTGCTTGTTGTTTTCGTGCAAATTCACTCATTCCCAGATCTGTAATCATACCATAATCAACTTGTGACACGCTTGTAATATTAAATGTGATACTACCATCTTTATTTTGAAAGCCTGTAAAAGTTATATTTCCTGCTTCAACGTGTCCTTCTAAGGTCGTAAAAGTTACGCTAAACAATTTATCGACAGATTCTAACCACGTTACTCTCACATAGCTGTTATTAATTGGACCAGGTAGATCAATTAATATATTCTGATCCATTGCAAGGCGGTAATTAGTATTGTTTTTTGAACCTTCAGGATGAAATTCAGCTTTACTGTTATTTAATAAAATGCCGGGATTTCTAACGAATGTATTAACCGCTTGGTTAAACGGAATCTTAGAATTTGCAACTGTAGTCTGGTAGACCTGTTTTTCTGTATTACCATGTCCTGCTTGAGGTGTTTTAATAGGTAAGGTTGCGGGGTCTTTGAATGTTGTTGTAGCATTTTCCCATTCTTTCCCTTCCAAATCTCTTCCATCAATTACTCTATTTTCCGCAAATGCGTACGTACTGTTCCAAGGATATTTTTTTGCTATTGGATCAACACTCATAAACCTTCCCAATCTCGGATCATAGCCCCTAAACTTAAAATCATAATGATTTCCCACACCCGCAATTTCATTACTCTTCATCTGCCCATTATACCCAAACTCATAAGGGTCTCTACTATTACAAAGCTGTACATACACAACAGAATTATGGTGTCCCGTTCGTTTACGTTACAATGAATACACTGAAAGGCTATTAGGGGCCTCATACAGCGCACTTCGCACACTTTTTTGATATTACACCCAAGAGCACAAAGCCCTGTAAATCAACGCTACAGGGCCTGCTTCTTAAATCCGAATGCTATGACATCCACTGATGATCAAACATTTCACTACCACAACAAAGTCAGAGACTTGGCGGAACTGTGTTTATTAACACTACGACGAACTGGGGGATGGGGATTAGAACGATCTCTTAAATTCGTTACTTTCCCAAATTCTTTATCCAATATTCAATATCCTCATGTTTTTGAACAACAAGCCATGCATCCCTATTTTTTCCGAGTGAAAACAGGATGGCATCTCTATCGTACAAATAATACAATATTAGATTTGCGGCCCAATCGCTTTTTTCATCTTTCAAAAGCGACATCCAGGTTCGATAATTAATTTTTCTTACGGCATCTATTTGATCTTGAGACAAATCAACAACTATCCTATATCCTTTGTTTTTTATCGGAACGCATTTCTCACACACTGCTAAAACTACCGAATATTTAATACTGTCATTTCTAATAAAACATGGTGTTTTTTTTAGCTCCGATGTATCCGTTTTGTTTTGAACAGCATATAAATCTGCACTATGCAAGAATAAAAATATTAACATTATCATTTTCATAACGCTATTTCTGCGGTGGCGTATTTGGCTTCGTGTCACCGTCACTATTTGTCTTTGCGTCACTACTGTTAGTTTTTTCATCATTCTTATTTTTGTCTCCGTTACCATTTTTACTTACATCTATTTTCTTGTCGTTCGCATCGGGATGCTCTTTTAAATATTGATTTCTCAGATCGGTTCCTTGTGCTTCATATGCGCTGATAGCATTCGGACTTGGCTTCACAGACGCAGTAAGATCTATAGATTTATCGTTGGCATAATTTGTTATTAAATCATTTAAAGCTTTCGTTCCGTCATCCCCTGGGAATCTGTAACCAATTTCAGCTGCGACCTTAATTTGATTTATCTCTCCAGCGACTTCACCTTGCGCAATTTGCTGAACATATTGTTTCGGAGATATAGAACCTTCACTAACTTCGTTGCCCAACTTATTAAAAAGTTGCACATTTGTAAAATTTGTCATCTCGTGAGTAAGTTGAACAACATCAAATTTTATGTCTTCTTCACTTGCAAGAGTAATTCTACTGGTTTGGGAGTTAGTATAAGTCGATGTTCCTAATGAAATTACTCTGGAATATTTATCATCGTACCACCATGCGGCACAAAATCCAGACTGTAATCGCCCACATGATCGATGATCAGGCTGTTTAACTCCCGGTCGATACCGTCTATAGTTTCCACGGTAGAAACACGGAATGGCACGTCCCTGAAATCCTGGATCGTAAACCCTAAGGTATGAGGAATTGTTGGCACTACCGAATACGGGAACAATACCTGTGCACCGTCGCCAAAATAAGTCCACCAATAAACATCTGATGTTTACGTCTTGTAGCCGGCCTGTTTCACACACAGCAACACCCGGCCCGCTGTACGCCCCTACTCCTCGCTTCTTACCTCGCTGCGAAATATCCGCTGCCATCGGGGCTATAGGTTCAGCAGCTGTAATAATATCGAACATGGATTAATTGATGCTCTTCTGAAACAGCGAATCAAACCCTTAGTTAAGTTGACGCAAGGTAACAGGAAGAAATACTTGCACCGGTCAATAAGCAAAATTCTTAGAAAGGTCATTAAGAATACTTTGCGCACTTCTCGACACCACCCCACATACCAAAAATGAAACAAGCCCTATAAATCAACTCTACAGGGCTTGTTTTTAAAGTTCTTACGGACACGAATACCCTTCAGAACACTCGTGCCTGTACGATCTATCACGAGTCCTGAAAGAAGCCCCGCGACAGTCGATATTCGTTTGCTATTGGCTATTCACTGTCTTTAAAAGTTTGATTAACCTCCTCATTTAACAATTTTATTATACTATCTTTTCCATTTCTACCATATTTTGATGCAATTGCCGAGTCCATTATTGGCATTATGCAACGCGGATAAAAAACACTATCGAAAACTGGCAGCAGTTCAATATTGAACTTTCGTTTTAAAAGATTTTCAAAAAGGATTCGCCTATCGATACTTCCCCGATGAGGAAACTCATCGGTCACGAGTAAAATCCTTTTATTCCTTAAATCCTGGTAGGCTCGTGCTTTTAAGCTGTCACAAAACTCTTGTGCGCTTGTAGTTGGAGGTGGCGGCTTCAGTCGTTCCCATTTTTTTCTTTTTCCTTGACCACAGCCCGTTGCTATAACAATACACGGGATGACGACGAGCGCCAATAGTCGACTTTTAACGCGACAAGACACGATTACATTACTTTTTATTGTTTGAAACATCTGTAGTACTTTCTAAATATTTTAAAACTGTCCCTCTATCAACAGTCGAAGGATCATTTTGTTTAGCCCAATTTTCACCTTTGGTTTGACTATATAGATCATAAGTATCTTTAATCACAGTATTAAGCTCTTTGTCAAAGGACTTATCCTTCACACCAGTCTTAAAGTATTTTTGAATAGAACGATATTCACCTTTTGTTGAAGCGTCATGATATCCTGAAATGATATTGGCTACTTTAGCTTCTACTTCATCGGCAAGGCCGCTTCGCTTTATTCCTCTTGCACTGTAATAGTCATCTTGGCCGGCATGGAAAGTCTCCTCAAAGAGTTCTTCTTTGGAGATACCAAAAAATTTGAATTCAATAGTTTTCGTAGTCGGACTGTACTGGGCATTAACCCCATTTTGATCTGTCTCAAAGCGCTGTTGTACATGATAAACAGTTTTAGATGCTCGTAACATATCAACTGTCTTTTTAAAAATGGAATTTGATGTGTAAAGTCCGATCGCGGTTCGATTGAAATCATCTAATTTTTCTGAAGGATTGTTCTCATGTTCCCCAGGTAAAAAGCTCTTGTATGGACTTTGTACCCCACCTCCATAGCCAGGAATCTTATCACCTGGTCCACTTTTCAACCACCAAGGTGCAATGACATCCCCTAAGCGGTCAATGTTAAATATTGGATTGTTTCCTAAAGTTGCATAACCACTTTCACTCGGGACTGACTTAGGATCCAAATTCCACCTCCGGCCCAACCTCGTATCATATTCCCAGAACAATGCAGTATTATGATTTCCCACACCCGCAATCTCATTACTCTTCATCTGCCCATTAAACCCAAACTCATAAGGGTCCCTGCTGTTACAAATCTGCACATACACCTCTCCGGGTTCATACGTCCAGTGGCCGAAATGAAGACCTGAGACCGTTAGTGTGACCGTTGGCGGTGAGGAAACAGCCTTTGTCCACACAACGTTTACCGTACCACCATGCGGCACAAAGTCCAGACTGTAATCGCCCACATGATCGATGATCAGGCTGCTTAACTCCCGGTCGATACCGTCTATAGTTTCCACGGTAGAAACACGGAATGGCACGTCCCTGAAATCCTGGATCGTAAACCCTAAGGTATGAGGAATTGTTGGCACTACCGAATACGGGAACAATACCTGTGCACCGTCGCCAAAATAAGTCCACCAATAAACATCTGATGTTTACCTCTTGTAGCCGGCCTGTTTAACACACAGCAACATCCGGCCCGCTGTAAGCTCCTACTCCTCGCTCCTTACCTCGCTGTGGGGTATCCGCTACCATCGAGGCTATAAGTTCGACGGCTGCAATAATATCGAACAAGGACTAATTGCGCCAGTCAATAAGCACGATACTCTGAAAGGTTATTAAGAGCCTCGTACAGCGCACTTTGCACACTTTTTTTTGATATTACACCCAAGAACACAAAGCCCTGTAAATCAACTCTACAGGGCCAGCTTCTTAAATCCGAATGCTATGATATCCACTGATGATCAACATTTCACTACCACAACAAAGTCCGGGCTTTGCTGAACGTTGTGGTGGAGCACTACGGTGTTTTTTAAATCTGAATGATGTGGGATCTACTGATAATCAATTATTTCACCATTAAAAAACATCTAAACATTTTCATCATACCTAAATATTACATACCCAAATAACTCATTGATCTGCTCGTCAGTAAAAACGAGATATGAATACATGCTTGAATGGAGACTTTGTAAACATATTTTATTACCCTTATAGCCCTTTAATTTCTCAAGTACATTTTCAAGCTGTTTTATTGTTTTTTTATCAAAATCTGATTCCATTTTTTCAGACAAAATACCAATTCGAAAACTGTATAAATCAATGGCTTTATCTTTTTCTAAGACTGTCGGATGATAGGACTCATTGCCCTCGTATGTATTCAATGTCTCGCTAAACCAATCTTCTTTGATTAGAGCTTTCAATTTAGTTAAATAAGCATCTTTCATATACATTTAAGGTTTTGTTGTTTGAGGATTGGCAGTAACTTTTTCTGTAGCTGCTCCTGTAACCATACCTGGCACAATGTATTCCCCCTCTTTGTATTCATTATACAATGGAGACTTAATTACATCACTTCTTTTAAAGGTTTTCTTTAAAATTACGCCTTCTGTGGAGCCTTGGCCTAGCGCAAATTTTTTAGCTATATTTTCGTCGTCAGACCAAGAAGTAAATATACTATTATTATCACCATGAGTATGCTCTATTGGACTCGAGTGTGGCTTGGGTTTATAAATAGGAGGTAAATAACCGAGTGGAACTGCAATTCCTTTTTGAGCTGCTGGATACAGAATAGAAGGACTAACAGCATTGCCGACTCCTCGATATAAAGTAATTTCATCGTCATCTTTTTCTTTTGATTTGGGAGAAACAATAGGCTGCTTGAACTGCTGCTGTAATTGTGGTTGCGGCTGTGGTTTAAGATTGTCCTGCGGCAGCTGTATTGTTCTCGGCAATAACAATGGTTGTGTTCCCCCTGCAGCTCCAGAACCGGCAGCAGCTGGACCAACAAATTGCCCACCTGGCCCAACACTCCATTCACTCAAGGACGGGGATGGTGAAGGTGGGGTAACGGGTGCTGGCGCAGGACGAGAGATAATTGCGTCCTCAGTCATTAACCCAACTTTGGATACATCTCCACCAACCTCTACCATTTCTGCTACACCAAAAAACAATCCTTCCCTACCGTCCAAATCCACATTCATAATTGGATTGAGTGAGCAGAATTGATACGGCGTGAGCATTGGAAACTTATGCGCCAAGGGATCTCTACTTGTAAAACGTGCTAACCTACTATCATATCCTCTTTCTCCGTAGTCATAGTGATTCCCAGTCCCTGCAATCTCATTATCCTTATACTTCCCATTAAACCCAAACTCATACGCATCTCTGCTATTGCAAATCTGCACATACACCTCTCCCGGTTCATACGTCCAGTGGCCGAAATGAAGGCCCAAGACCGTTAGTGTGACCGTTGGCGGTGAGGAAATAGCTTTGGTCCACACAACGTTTACCGTACCACCATGCGGCACAAAGTCCAGGCTGTAATCGCCCACATGATCGATGATCAGGCTGCTCAGTTCACGGTCTATGCCATCTATGGTTTCCACTGTAGAAACACGGAATGGTACATCCCTGAAATCCTGGATCGTAAACCCTAAGGTATGAGGAATTGTTGGCACTACCGAATACGGGAACAATACTTGTGCACCGTCGCCAAAATAAGTCCAGCTGACCGAACCCAGGTCTGTGTTGATGAACGGGTCATGCACATCACCTGTAGGAACCAGCCAGTCCCACCAGCGCGGACGGTCATCTACCCATTTGGCCACCATTTGCGTTTGGGTCACCAGGGTACAATGTTTGGCGGTATCCTGTACATAGCGGTCCGGCATCAGCTGCCCGAACGGATAATAATCATAAGCAGCCGGTATCTCTGCACGGTAAAAATCGATCTGGCCGTCATCATTCAGGTCTTTGGAAAAACGCTTATCGCTTACCGTTGCCTGTACATTGCCCAGGTGGTTGGTCAGTTCATACTGTTTTTGTCCCAGCATATATTGCGCCGTAATGCTCGATAGCAAACCATTGCCGTAGGCACTCGTCTGTCCCTGCTGGATCACATCGTTATAGCTGCTGCTGTACCACGGCATCAGCGTATTGAGACCCACCGTATCGATATTGCTGTTGGTAAAATCCCAGGTGCTCGCATATTGCTGCGGCCAGTAAGCATCGATACCGATACGGCTGCTGCCATAGATATGGTGCGAAGCCAGGTTGATCGACTGGTTTTTCAACTGTGGCTCGCCGTATTGACTGTACCAGGTCTGGTGGACCACATCAATTTGGTACATGGTACCCATGTTAAGAATGTCGAAATTGGCCACCAAAGCGGTCGCATCCTGGGTAAAGCTCAGCCCCATCGAGTTGGACAGCGTTTGTATATAGGCCACCGGGTCATCATAATAATTGAGTGGTTGCTTATCTTCCTCCGGTACTCTGTCCATAGCACCCGGCCACCAGTTCGTAAAGGCAAAAAGCCCCTCGTCCTCAATGTTGGTGCCGTTGCTGTTTGCTGCATCCCGGGCCACATTATAGCTAAACTTATCCAGTACAGTTTCCAGGTCGGTGACATAACCGCCTTTTACAAGATCATTGCTCGTCAGGTATTGCGGATCGCTCATGGCCTGCTGCAACCAGGGCATATAAGTCCCCTGTTCCGTACCGTTATTGAAGCTCTGTAAGATCCAGTTGCTGAAATAATCGGGTTTATCGTTGGCCAGCTGCGTTATGGTAGCGTTGATTTTATCCTGGTCGTTCGGATCAATCCCAAAATCTTTGACCATAAAAGATACAAATGCAGGTGTAGTGGTTGCCAGCTGATTGGCCGAATGAAGACGCATCTCGCCGTCCGTATTGCTGAAAATATTGGTGGCGAGCCTGTTCATTATCTCCGGATCCGCCGTATTCCAGATATCATAAGCCATCGCATCTGCTGCAGGATACTTGCTTTGCGCCGCTGAATAATCGGTGAGCGCCTGCAATGCCTCCATATCATAGACCAGCCGTGTGACCAATGCGGGGTCTTTTGAATAGTAGTAACCTGCCGACTGGGTCACATTGCCACCCAGGCCAATGACATAGTTTGCAAAGGCAGGGTCAGTCGTATAGCCCAGCTGGTTCAGCCCCCATACCCAGCCGCCGGGATTAAACGGAGGCAGGGATATCACCTCATCATAAAGGTGTTTGACCAGGATGATTTTCTGCGGCTTCGTCCAGCTTTTCTTCGCATTGTACTCGGCTAAGATATTGCCTTGCGCATCGCGCAGATAGTAGGTATTGTTTTCGTAAGAACCGGTATCGGTAGTAGTGGTTTGTTTCTTCGCAATACGGTCTCCTTTGGCATCATACAGGAAATGCAACGACAAGGCTTTGCCATTGTTGAGCAGATCGGTGGTTTTGCCATAGATATTCCATTTAACGGTATCGGTATTGCTGGTACCGTCTTTGATCAGGTTGCCGTTTTCATCGTACATAAAGCGCGTAGCGCCGGTAGTGGTATAAGGCTTTATGTCTTCGAGATTACTCTGGTTGAGCGGCGCATATTCCAGCACATCGGTCAGGCGGTTGTTTTTCGGATTCTGGTACACATAAGACATAGAGTCCATCGTGGTGCCATTGCCCAAATGCCGGGTAAGCTGTTTGATATTACCGTCCTGGTCGTATTTATACGAACTCGCATACCAGTTATTAAAGGTGATCACATTACTGCGCACAACACCGTTGTTGGCATAACGAAGGCGGTTGAGCTGATCGTAGGTGTACTGCGTGGTCAGCGGATCAAAATTCGCCACCCCGTTGGTTGTACGTGCGATATTACCATTGTACAGGTTTTTAGGCTGCTGTGGCAGGTTAGAGACCGGTGTATTTCCGATTGGCTGATAATCGCCGGCAAAATAATTGATGCCAGTAGAGAATACATCGGCCGGAGTTACCATACCATGGCGACCATCACCGCCCTGGTCCTGTGCGGTATCGTTATAGTCGGCATTGATTGATTTGAGCCAGCCCTGCAAGGTATATGCATAGTCGATGCCCTGTACACGCTGATCGCCCAGGCTCACGCGCGCCAGCGGACCGTGCTGGTAATAAGTGTACTCCGCGTCGCGGTTCCAGATAAAACCGTCATGGCTGGTTTCTGCTTTGGTAATGCGATTATCTGCATCGTAACTGTAACGTTGATACAACTGATCGGCAAAACCACGGTTATAGCTGATCATATCGACCTTGCCGCTGAGCAGATCGTATTCATAGTCGATCCTTTTGTAGCGCTGGTGCATGCCGTCCAGCTCCGGAATTTCCTGTACTACGGTCTGCACGTTCCCTTGCTCATCGTAACTATAGTGCGATGCATGTACATAACCTGAGGTTGGCGCGGCGCCGCTGTAATTCGGGGCACAGTATTCAAAATACATAGTGGCCGCAATTCGGCTGCGCAGATTCTGCTGACGGGTCATTCCAGCTATGGTACCCAAGTTGAAGAGCTCACTGTCGTACACGGTTTCTACCACCTGTGTACGCGATTTCATACGGATGCTGTTGGCGAAAGCGATGTTCTGATAATTGCCGCTGTAATTCGGCACGCAATACTGCCAGAGACTATCGGTATAGTTTTCGCAGGCACAGTTGCTCGGTTTCGGTGTTTTCACTTTTACGCCGGCGCTGTCGCGGAATAGCGGTGCATCGGCAAATACCGGGCAGTCGCCCCATTGCACTTCACCCGTTTCGGTAACGCGGTTCTGGCCGTCGTACAGCATATAGGTGAAGAGGCCCAACGGACGCTGTTTCGCATTCTGTGAAAGGATCACATTGCCTTTGGAATCGTAGTATATTTTTTTATCGCCGGCGTCAGGTGTATTCTCCAGTGTCGGCTTATTGATGGTATTATATACATAACGGGTCATCTTCTGATGCATCGGAATACCGGCCGCCACGTACATATTATTGACGCGGAAAGAATCGACATGCGAGGCGATTACAGAATCCAGTTTGCGTACCCCTTCCGGCGGTACTGTTTGTGTCAGGTTACCCGCCAGATCGTAATTATAGAGTGTGGTAGCAAAACGTTTATCGATATACTCGATCCAGAGTTTTTCATTGAGCTGACCCATTACATGCGCATAAAACGCGGCTTTGAGTGCGGTGCGGAATGAATCGATATAATGCACATAGTCCATTTTACCGGCAAGGATCGCATTGGTGAGCAATTGCTGTTCGCAATTATTAGGAGCACCCACAATACCGCTCTGCGGATCGCCGTCGCTTTGTGCGTCTTCATTACCCAGTAATACATCGCTCAATTTTTTACTCCAGGCAAGATCAAAATCCATACTACCATCGGCATAAACAGTATCTGTACCATTAAGCAGGGTCAGTTTAAAACGGCGGGTAACACTATCGCCGTTAGACGGCGAAACAGCCGCCACGGTAAGGTTTGGCACTGCATTATCATACACATACTGAGGTACGCGCACATAGACGTTGTAGAGTTTGTTATAGCCATCGAAATAACGGTACCAGTAGAGTCCGTCACTGCAACGGTACATATTCATATAGCCCGGAGATGGCACACCGCTGGCATGAACCGTGTTTGTATTCGTTGCAATGAACAGCTTATTCGGTCCCAGGGTCGTCTTAGCCCAGCCCAGCATTTTGTTCAACACACTGTCGCCAGGGTAAAAGCTGGCCCCATCGGTATAGTATAGATTGGTAAAGCGATCTGGATTTGACGGATCATTGTAGCTCACATCTCCGCTCATGAATGCAGGCACATTACTGTGCAGATAGAAATCCTGCAGGCTATCCAGCACTTTTGCCGGCGAAAGCGATTGCATCGCATAGGTATAATTCAGCAATTGCTTTTTCTCCGGTTTGAAATAATCGGCGTTGGCGGTTGCAAAATTATACGGTTGCCAATAACCCTGGATATTCTTGTTATACAGGTTTTGCTGCAGCATGTAAGCCGAGACATTTACCTGGCTAGGGGTAAGTCCAGACCCATTTATTGTATATAATTTATAACTGTACTGGTTATTATTCCGTAGCATAGTTATACCACTGCCGACCGAAGTTGTAAATTGTGTGCCAGCAAGTACCGAATCTATTACTACACTTGCCGGCAAGTAAAGTCTGCCTCCGGTACGAGATGGTATCAAACTATGTGCTGGAAGATAAGCACCTGGTGTAGCAACCAGCGTGTTAAAAAAAGCGCTATAAAGATTATAAGGAATAGAACGATAATCAAAAGACACATACTCCTGACCATTAAAAATATAATCAGATAGAGGTTTTACAATGAAGCCATAAGTTTGTGCAATGTTTTGGCGAAATGTAGCAAAACTCATACCGTTGATAAATACGACACTTGTATAAGTACGATCATAGGCTGCTATTCTCATTGAATCAGCAAGCGCACAACTATTCAAAAATCGTCCGTATTGATCCTCAGTGAAGATCTTCTTCAGATTATAGTTCATAAAGTTCCGAAGCGACTTCAAGAATAAGGGATGGTTTCCTCCAAAACCACCATATGCCTTCATGCTGTCAGCAAAGTTTACGAAGGCAGCGCGGAACTGAGTTGCGGGTATGCAATTGGCAATCTTGTTACCACCGATGGTATTCATAAAAATACGGCCGTTGTTCCAACCCAGCATTTGCGAACTGGTGGTCTGAAACTGGTTGCTGCCATACATATCCGTGCGCGATACTGTGGCGCGGAACAGGAACCGGCCGATATGTCCGTCTGCAAACGCTGTAGGGTCCTGGAAGAAACAAGAGATATTGCTAAACAGCAAACTACCGCCAGTGCTCGTTTTAAACAACGGATAGACAGTACCGGGCGAACCGGGCGAACCAGGCACGGTCACATCACCAGGACTGCGCATGGAGAAGATAATGCTGTCGGGGCCACCGGCTCTGAAGAATGCGATCTGGTAGACTTTATCCGTAGAGTCGTACACCGTCATCATCTGCATCGTACCTGTACCCTGCAAACTATCATCAAGTTGTTCGGCAAACAGGTTACCGACCGGGCTCCAGTTATTCAAACTGAACACCTGCGGATAATCTTCGGTTTGGGTTAAATATTGGTTTATGTCCCCGGTGCTAAAGAAAGTCGCCACCGCATTGTACCAGGTATCAGACTGGCAACCGCCCTTCTGCCCCATCCCGTCATCATAGTAATCGTAACTCACAAGGTATGGATGGCAAAGGTCTGAAAGTGGAATGCCCGCGCTCACAATAGCCGAACGTACTTGCTCCGGCAGGAACACACCATTGTGTACCGTACCGTTCAGATAAAGCGAAATAAGAGCATTTTTCAATGCCGTTTGTTGTGTCGGGTTAGCGATACAGTTGACCAGGCGGCCCATGATACTGTCTACGGCTATATAGCTGAGTGTGCTATCGGCGGCATGCACCACCTTATTGGAGCTATCCTGGTATTTATTGATCGAGTCCTGGCTGGTATAAGTGGCGGCATTGCTGTTCATCACTGCTGCCAGTGCGCCTTGCATATTACTACTGAAAAGGCCGAGCAATCCGTTTGGTCCCATATTGACCGTGCCGTTATTATTGTAGGTTACTGTGACCAATGGCGGCGGTGAAAGTGTCATCCGGTCGTCCTGGCAAGGACCACAGGTATTGCCACCGCCTGTCTGGGCAATGGTTTTATATTTCTCGCGATTGGCCAGGTAAAGGCCCCGCAGTTTATCAAAATAATAATTGGCGACACTGGAAGAGGGAAACTGCAGATTTACAATCTGGCTATGGAACGTTTTTTTAGCAGCGGCATAGACAAGGGTATCATCGCTGAGACAAAAAGCCAGTTCCGAAGCCAGGGTGTCCATTCGCGTAGTACCGCCATACATCAGCTTCAGCGAATCGGCGATATGTACCATACTGATCGGGAACTGCAGGCATTTATAGCGCAGCAACGTATCCTTTTGTACGATGGAATCCAACGAAAATAAACCGTATTTCTTCGCAATGATGGCGTCCGGTATCGATTTCAGCCGGGTTTCGAATGTATCTATAAAACAGCCCTGCAACTGACAATATTCCGGATGCAATGGCAGCAATGCATGTGCGATGGTGTACTTGTTGGCTCCCGCATAGGTGTATACATAGATAAAGCTGTCTATCGGCAGGTTTTCCAGATGGGTATATGTATGTCCGAATACATTGATCTTAAGGGTATCGAATTCCGGGAACACACAGTCGGACTGATAACGGAAATAAGAGGTATCGTGTCCGGGTATGACTTGTTTTTTGATCCGGTCAAAAATGGACTGCGGGTTACCAGAAGTAGTCACCACCCCGTTATTGTCCATGGTATAGTTTCCGTATTTCGCATTTGGAAACAGTTGCTCCATCATGTTTTTCGCCAATGCAGCACAAGGGTCATTAGGATTGCCCGGACACGGGAATGGCTGGCTTTCTACTTCCTGCTTAATAAAATCGTCTTCAGTCTTTGCACAGTTTGGCTTATGCGCAAAGAAAGAATCCACTGCCGCATAAATTTCATCAGTGGCGATCGACAATGTTTTATCGACTGTATATTTGCCCTTATCCAGAGTCGCATTTGCTATCGCAGTAACGGGCGCCTGCGTTGGACTGGTAACTACACCGGTGGTACCCAATACACCAGCTTCGTGCATCTTTTGTATACCGCACGCATCGGTAACCGTATAGTCGTAACTTCCTTTTACTGAAAGCCCCAGATAATTGGGAGCCGGACAAACCATATAAGGAGTAAACGAGTAATCATATTCTACCTGCACACCTGCAGCATAGTCCATGTAAAAATTACCGTTGAAAATACGCTGATGACCCGAGATTAACTGCGCAGAGTTCGCCAACACATTCTCTCTGGCCATAGCTGCATTCGGCACCTCATCATTGTACATGATGGCAGTAACCGAAGTATCTACGGAAGCGCCGATCAGAGACGTTTCGATCTGCCGGCCCTGATAGTCTTTGATGAGCATCGACAATTGTCCGTTCGGATCGGTAGTTACTGTTTTATTATAGAAGTTTTTGAAACCAACGTTGACGCCAAATAACCGGTTCAGGTCTGTCTGATCGGCATCTGTGTATTCGTTGATGGTTTCATGCCCCATCCCGATCTGCAGCTTATCGCCCGCGCCACCCTGCTTGTCTACGCGATCCGCAAAGCCTGCGGATAAGCGTGTATGCACAAACGGATAACCATTGGCACGTGGCACAAATTTTTGCATACCGTTGGTATCTGTATTCAGAACGGAATAGTATTTATTGGCTAATGCATCATCCTTAAATGGCGGTATGATCATTTCTGCAGGACATGTAAACAGACGTTGATCAAAATCCAGGGGGCCATACGGTTTCAAAGTAATGCTACTGGTACTTACCCCGCTCTGGTATTGAAATAATTTGGAAGTTACGACAGAAGGCAAGGTTACAATAGACGGGCGTCCTTCATAATCATAAATATTTTCGGTTACCAGCATCAGGCCGGGTGTGCTGTTAAAGCGCGTAATCGTCTGACGATTTTTCAACATCCCGTCGAAGTAGCCGACTACATGTTTGTATTTTCCCCCTTCTGCAAAACTGATCGTATAGTTCCAGTTGATGGTATCGGCCATATGGGCATTACAACGGTAGGCATACGTAGTGCTGGCCGTTCCTGAAGGCGGAGCCCCGTTCCAGATACCATAGACCGGTATCTTGTACTGGGTAGAATCTACACGGACCATCCGCACCCGGTACACGATATAGCCTCGCGGATAGATCACCGGAATCGAATAATTCAGGCTGTCTGTCAGTACCCGGGTCGCATTATTCTTAAAATTATAATTAAGCTGAGCGGCGGCAATCGGTGAACCGGGAGTAGCCGGATAATCGTCCACATAGGTCCACTCCAGCTCATAAGTCGCAGGCATCACATTACTGAGGTAAGGCGCCACTGTTGGCCGCCAGCTTACCGTTAGCTGCTGGCTGCCCGGATCGTAACTGTTCGATACGCTCAGCGTCATATCAGCAGGCAGATAGTGTGTCTTTTCATAGGGTTGGTATTGCATGGCCAACTCAATGGTGTAGTTCTGCGTATTGGTGGGAAACGTAAGTGCCACTGGTGTACCTGAAGAGACATCGTATAGCTGCAATATAGAAAGCTTCGCATTGTACAGGCCTGCGTAGTTGCGCCATTGCACATCCTGAAACGCACTCAGCGAATCCGGGTTGTAGGAGATCGTCAGCGTATCGGTTGCCGAAAAATTGTACGTGCTGTCACTAAGCTTATTGCTGCCGTCAATCTTATAGACCAGTTTATAGGTATAAGATGAAAACGTCATCGTCGGCAGATTATGATTGATTGCAAAGCGCACAAAAGTCTGATTCGATTTATACTTCACCTTGCTGCCAAATGAAGGGTCTGAAAGCATCTGGCTACGAGCATCATTTTGCACATAGAACACATTCTGACTCGTTACCGGCGAAAGCATAGAGGGGGTAATGATCGTGCTCTGCTCGCGCGACGGAAAGGTAACACCCTGACCGAAAGCTACCGGTGCAATCAAACACTGTAACAGTACCAGGCACAATAAAGCAAACGCACGATTAAAAAAATTGCCTATTTTTTGTTGCATAAAACAGAATTTCTTCAAACAATGTTTGAATGGATTAAATAGCTTTTATAGTATAACCTTTGTATGTAGTAAGCAAATACCCGTGCAGATCATTGCTTCTACCTATCAATTCCTTTACTTCTTCCGGCATTTTAGATTCATAATGGTCCATCAGCAACCACTGTACTACCCGGGAGCGTCCGTCTGAAGACGGCCGCACCATTGTGTAGTGAATGCTTCTGAAAAAAGAATCACGCGTGCTGTAAACAACGCCCATATCGCGAACCATCGACTGTTCCGGGTATTTAAGCAGAAAGCTGAGTTGCCCCTTTTCCGACTTCCTGGTAATGTTGGTCGCTTTCCCGATAAAAAAACTGTCTATCAGTTGCGCTACCTGCGGACTTGCATAAGCTTTCATCGCTTCAGCCGATTCTGCTTCATTTTTATACAACACATAATAGATCGTCTGCAGTTTTTTATTCACTCTGAACTGACCTGCTTTATTCATAAAGAACAGATCATGCTCCGATTTGGAATAAAGTACAAAGTCCTGCTTCGACTGATAGTTGAGCATGTGAATGGTATCTGCTTTTGTCTTTGTGCCTTCTACTTTCGATATGATCGTTGCCTGATAACTGTAATTATCCTGCTTTTTGAAAACCTCAAACAATCCTGCGAGTATTTGTTTATCGCTGACCGCAGCTGGAGACACAGCCAATGCCTGCCAACCGGTTATTATCAATATCCCGATTAATATTTTCTTCATTACCACTAGTTTTTATTGGATTTATAATGGGTGCTTCTTGATTCGGATACCGTAAGAATACCTTTGCTGGTCTCTTTCTTGGTACGCACCAGGTTGCCTTCCGCATCGTATTCGTAGAAAGTAGCGTAGTTGTTCTCGTCGAGTGTTGCCATTAGCTTGCGGGTTACCGGATGGTACACAAAACCTTTGCTATTGGATGCAAAAGGGAAGATGCGCAGATCATCATAATAGAAGTTCGCACCAAGGTTGAGCGTAAAATAAACTCTATTCGCGGCCACATCGAATGTCGCGGAATATTGCTGCCAACCGTCGATGATCGGCGACGTTGCAGTCAGCGTCGCGGTTATCGGTGCGCCGGCCGGTGCGCCATTGATTGCCGTATCCATCGCTATCGTTACGTTGCCGTTATAATCAGAAATAACTGATGATCCGGAAACGCTGGTTGGTTTCAGCCATACGGAGGCCACATATTTTTTACCGCCCGTCATCTGAAACGAATACCCGCTGGTCATACCTGCTCCGGTACCGTTCAGCGGAATCGCTACATTGGTACCTGCTGTTTTCAATGAATAATTACCTGAGTGTTCATCCTCAGCAACCAGCGTAAAATTGCCGGCCGTCATGTTGCACAATTTGTAAAACAGATCGATAGACGTAAAGTTTTGCAAGTATGGCTCAAACGGCGAATAAAACAGCGGCTTATAGCTTTCATTGGCGCTGGATACCGGACGCAACAACGCATAGTCCTCAAAGCTTTCATACAATACTTCTCCCTGACGCGCGTTCTTTGCTACGCAAGTTGGCAACTGTTGGTTGTAGCCATAGACGGCCGAGTTATAACCGATACCTTCTTCAAGATTTTCGAGCTCCTGACCAAACCAGTTGTACTTGGTTACGTGTTGCGCGTTTACCCAGTTTTCCGCATCCGTGCCATCGTAGTGACCAACTTTGCCAATCTCAATTTTTCTGCGGACACGGTAAGGCTGCAGAATCGGTGAATTAGAATTGGTTCCCTGCAATAAATATTGATAACTCGGATCATCGTTGTAAACATTATTTGCTGTTACCAGCGGTTGCCCTGTACCAGGATAAGTATAATGCAGATTCGTGATCTTGAATTGTTTCGTCTGGTAATCAAAATCTATCTGGAAAGCACCGGTACAGCAACCGTTGCTGTAGTACATGATCCGGTTATAAACATTGGCCGGGTCTTGGATAAACAAACTATCGTGATAGACAAATGAACTAGGGTTATTATTCTGAAACACAAAATGGGACTGAAAATTCTGATAAGCAGGCGTCGTATATGGCGGCCAGACATTGTTACCCATCATACCATAAAACGTAAACTCTGGATGAGGGGTCGAACAAGAGTTGCTTGGCGTAAAGTCAACTTTCATACCATCCGGATATACCCAACTAAGCGAAAACGAATTAATCACATTAGGGCAGTTAAATGTTTTACCATCCACATAGACAACCGAATCCGGGCAGTAGGCAACAGTTGGATCTATTTCCGTTTTCCAGTATGCTGTGCTGTTGAATATACCGGAGCTACGGTTCACTCCACTCGTATAGCTACGGTCCTTGAGGTTTATTACCTGTTTTTCCGGACGGTAAATACCATACTTTCCTGTAGTAAACGGATTAAGTGAATCTGACCCTACGTTCGCCGCGTACACCTGAGCCTGGTTATGATTATAACGGGTCGCGCTGAGATTGATCAGGTTGGTCAGATCATTTTTAAGATATGGATAAATATCGCTGCTGTCTGTTGTAGTAAACGACTGAATGGTTTCCCCCAGACGGTTGCGGTTGCCCGAACGAACGTTGCGGTAAAACAGATTGGTGTATTTACTGCCCCAAGCCCAAAAACCGTCCATTTTGTAAGGCTCACGTGGCGCCATAATCAGGTAACAATGATCTATGTCTGATGAAAAACCCATCACCCAGAATTTTACCGGCGCAAACGGAAACGCATAATAGACCAGCAGCTCATCGCCCACTTTAAACTTCGGCATTTCTTCGTCGATCCTTACGCGTGCTACCGGCATATTGGATGGCAGACCAAAGTGACTGCTATAAGCCGGATTGTAGTTCACAAAATGGTTTCCACCATAACCGGTCTTTCCACCATAGGCATATTCACCACCCAAACTGTCTACATACACGGTGTCTTTAAATCTACCCATCAGGTCGAGATTTTCATAAGAAGGTCCCAATTCCCTGTAAGCCCAGTAAGCCGGATAATTCACCGTAAACTCACGATCGCCATATTGGTTATTGACAGAAGTCACCAGTACATTACCAGTCTGCGGATCATACACATCATTGTGTACCTCCGTAATAGCACCCTGGTTATTGCTCGTTACTTTATTGATGATACCATATTGTTGCGTTACTTTGGTAACGGTCGCACAGTTAAAAGTCGTCTTATCACTCAGATTAAACGGATAACCCAGGCCAACAACAACCGGGAAGAATCCAACGACAAAACCATTGATATTGGCGCTTACTTCTTTAGAGCTGGTTTCCGACTTAGTACTCCGGCTGTCAATAGTAATGTCTGTTTCTATACCCATTTTTTTATTCACTACCTGCAATTTTCCCTGCGGCGCATTGTAATCGAACGCCGGCACCATATTGCTAAGCTGACCGTTTTGGGTCAGGTAGTCATATTGCTGATAATTGACCAACTCTCTTGCGTGGGTCGTGGTATCCGGCTTGAGCACCCAATGTTCAGTGGTACGCGGCTTACCGTGCATATCATTCAACACAAGCGAAAATCCTTGTGTCGATTGCTGCGTGGTTGTAACTTCCGTTAAGCTGACATGGCGGTCATTATCCGGTGTATTAATTGCGCTGGCATCCCAATACGCCGGAAAATCCTTCGCGGTATAGAATGTGTTGATATCCTCACTTTGTGCCGAGCGTGCTTTATCGATATTGATACTGCGTGCCGTAACCCTCCGGTAACCGACTACCGGCGACGGAAAGAAACTTTCGCCGATCGGAAACTCCTGGTAGAGATCAACCGGATCATTTGGCGGGAAATGCGTGCTTTGCTGTGCGGTATAACTCACCGGCAGACGCTGCGGGATCTCATCGCCACCGATCATTGGTTCATAACTGGCCACCCCGCTGCTGATCGTACCTTTGCCATCTTCGCGCGGCATCGTATAGTCGTAGGTTTTACCATAAATAGCCGCATTGCCGCTGGCCATCACGTCCCAGTTATCATAAAAACTGATCTGCTTCACCCGTTGTCCGCCGCCCTTCTTTTTCAAGCCCGGACTGGTCAGGCGAATAAATGCCTTACGAAGATCCGTCTCCTGCCCTTTCCCACTGTTGATCATGTTCAGCAACGGACTCTTGGCGAGACCAAACAATTCGTGCAATGAAGATTTTAATCCTTCCAGCACGTTCTGAATGTCTGCGTTATCAGGATCGGAACCCGGGAAAAGTATCTGCGGTAAACTGTAGCGACCCATATTTAATGCTGCATATGTTACCGGATTGGCCATATAGTTGGTTCCCTCCATTGCTTTCGCTGCCAGTTTTACATAGCCATAATCGGTATTATCACAGATGCCAATTTCCGTTACCGTTGCGTAACCTTTAATGGGTTCATACAAACCGGCTTTCAGCTCAACCGGAATATTATAGTACATCAGACTCGTATCCCGCATGTAATTATCCTTAAAGCTGAGCTGCGGATTTTCCGCATCCTTGCGCCGTTTGAAGTAGAAATACAAGTTGGGCTGGCTTGGATTGAAATAAAGTTCATTGGCACCGCCGTCGTAATTGGGACTATTACCGATACCTGCTACCATAAACATTTCACGGGCATCCCGGTCTTGCACGTAAGCATAATCATCAGCCTCGTAGTCTACTTTAATCGCGCCGCCCGATGGTAATTTAATACCTGTTAAAGCCCAGGCAGAAGCATAATTATCTGCGAGTCCGGCGGCCTGGTCGGTATACGGAAATTCAAAATTGTTCTTTACTACCGTATCATTGGGCTTATAAAAACCCCACCTGTCTTTTGCCGC
>Ga0265327_10001128_pt1 | contig 36784 bp, 27 predicted proteins | sample 41621metaG_FD_202089 | JGI IMG/M metagenome (GOLD analysis project Ga0265327, IMG submission 202089) | Rhizosphere microbial communities from Carex aquatilis grown in University of Washington, Seatle, WA, United States - 4-16-21 metaG | ecosystem: Host-associated > Plants > Roots > Rhizosphere...
AATTTGTAACTACTCAGCCCGCCTAAATAAAAATAAGTTTTTATAAACAATTACTTAAAATATTTGCGGGAGGTTGCTTCCTTCATTTTTTAATGGTTTCAACAAAAATCACGAAAAAGTGGAGTGTTACATATCAATATATGGTGTTATGAGAAAATAAAAAACTACATATTGTAGACAAGGGGGCCTGAGTAGTTACGTAAATTTAATAGTTCACTGAGAATGTGAGAGGCAGTGAGCTTTTCAGATATGCTTTAATAACTCATGGAGTGCCTGGCCCGATAGTCTTACTTCTTCTTGAGCCTGTTGGAGATTGTCAGGCCATTTGCCTTGTAAAGGTGCACTAAAATAAAGCGTCATGGATGGGTTTTCAACTTCGAATGAACTGAATCCAATATGTCTGAAGTTAAGTGACTTATATTGTGCAATGCCGTTATTTTCAGTGCCGAAATCAAGATGGCTTCCTAATATTGTTTCAACTACAGGATGCCAATGATAGGTAATATAGATTTCCATGACACGATGACCTTGGTACTGCAACAAAAAACCGGATTCGCATTGCAGCCTGTCATTTTTTAGCAAATGTTCAAGCACATGCCTGTATTGAGGATGCGCATAGTTAAGCGGGCTTCTGTTTTTAGGTAGATCGGAAAAAAGATAAAATTTATAAAAGGTGTGCGCTATGAAGCCCAAATCGTTCCATCTATAGGCGTCCCGCTTAACCTGCTGAGAAGCTATGTCCTTATAATGCAAGTAAATACAATGTTCATGATAAACATCGCTCAAAGAAAACCTTATCCCTTGTGTAAGACTGAAACATGAAGTCTTCTTTTGGAATTCAACCACTTCATCCGGACAATTGAGCTGTTCCAACAAACAACTCAATTTATAAAATGGCAAGCGATTATTTGCGTTTTCCTTGCCCATAAAAAACGATAATTGATTGCGGGGCTTGACTGTGGCTTCGTCGATTTTCAAAGACCATTCAAGCCTTATGCCGGATAAATCTTTAAAGTAAAAGCCTGCAATTTCAAGTCGCGTTCTTTCTGCCGTCATATCAACAACATTGATTTCATCTGAAACTTAAGGATACTACCGCTTGATAAAAACGGCAGTATCCATGGAAAAAATGATTAACCGGTTTTTAGTGAATTTGAAAGCGAATCACTACTCCACCCCGCTAAAAATGAATTCTTTGAAAGCATGGTGAATATCTTAGGATTTTGACTGAAATAAGCAGACACATCTTGAAGCGTAAACACATAGCCGAAATGAGCCCCCCATTTGACCAGCCCCTTCCAATCACCCGGTTTTAACAAGGCTAAACCGGGCCCCATCTGGTTTAGAATCTGCTCATTCTTGAGGTCTGCAAGCAGTGTATCAAAATTTTTTACTGGCATATAAAGCCTCCTGTGAAGCAACGTTACCAGTTGCTAGGGTTTGCATATTGAACTACCGTATCCCAGGCCGCTGTTGCATAGCTGCTGAAATCCCCACCTAAGGCCTGAAATGCGCTTGATATATCACTCACCGCATAGCCGCCGGCCTGTAAAAATCCGCTTATCAGCGCAGGCTCCAGATTTGAAAAAGCTGAACTGATCGCTGAAGCTGCATCTTGGGCATCTATGCCTACAGTGTTAAAAATACTGGCTACATCGGTTTCAACGGCGTCAAAGGCGCTGACCAATGCCCCTGCAATTTCTTCCGCGGTATAACCAGCAGCTTGCAAAGCTTGAGTCACCTCTGTTTCAGTCGCATTGTATGCGGTAGACAACACGCTCGCGACATCGTTTGCCGCCGGGCCGAAAGTGCTTGTCATAGCATTCGCTATATCGGATAAAGCATAAGTGGAGCCTTTCAATAAAGGCCCCAACTCTTGGGCCGTTTGATTGAAAGTATTTTTAAAGATGCCGACTACATAAGCGGCGCCCGGCTCCAAGGGGACTATCGCATTAGAATAAATTGCGCCGGCCCACTTTGAAACATCGCCTAAAATATCACTGAATATCTGCTCGGCATTCGTTACAATCCAGTTTTCGATGGCCGAAAGCACATCTTCCAAACCTGTAATATTTACCGATAAAGAGGCGGGACCGAAATTTCGGTTGAGCCCCTCAAAATCAAACCCTCCGCTGACAGAAAAATCGACGACCGAGGCTGCTTCGGATAAAGCCAAAGTTGAATTAATGGTTGCTGTCAAAGGTATATTGCCCAAGCTGCCCGGAAGCGGAATTGAAAAATTCGGACCATAAGCAAACGAGCCCGTAAAACTCTGATTTTGCAATACGCAGCTCATATCCGCAGAAATCAAGCTGCCGAAATCAAGGCTGAAACTAATACCGTTGCTGCCTATCGTCGATTGAACGGAATCATTAAGGCCTAAGAAAGCCAAATTCGCTCCCAAAGTAAAATAAGGCGAACTTGTCATGCTGACCGTCATCTCGGGGCCGCCGGCTGCGACGATTTGCTTGCTGGTAGCATTTTTTATGGCATTCTGCTCGGCCACCGTGGTGGCAAGTTGATTGTTTTTAATCGGGTTCCCTGATGCGTCCACCATAATGGAAACAGCCTTGCCGTTACCGGATAAGTTAAATAGGCCGCCAATGGAAAAAGGCGACATGGTCAGTATCCCGTTTAAACCATTGGTCAGGTCAATCGAAACATTCCCGTAAAAAGACAAACCGAAAATATCCCATAGTCCGCTGAATCCATAGGCCATCGAGGTCAGCGTACCATCGGGTAGTGTGACGGGTTGCATCGGATTCTCAGCCCAGGTAAACGAAAGATCTGAAATTGAAATCGGAAAGCTTATATTATTGGTGGTGTTCGTGAAAATGGTGACAATCTGACTTAAAGTCATCTGCGGAACATAAAACGAAATATAAAGCGGATTGGGTATGTCCCCCTCAAGCTCGCACACCAACGCAAAAGTATCGTCATCCAACGCGATAATATTAGCCCCCGTTCCTATTTGAAACTGGCCTTGAACGCCGAGGACATAACCGGGCGGCTCAAAAAACAGGCCCATGCCTACGCCGATCTGATTAAAATGCACGCCGTTTAAAATAGGCGGCGCGGGCAGCGTAGCGGCGTTTTGGCCTTCAATCACCACACCGATTTCCGCCTCAACATTGTCAATTGTCATTGAAATAGCGGCATTAAAAGTGGGCCCGCCAAAAAGCGTGAAAGGAATGCTTGCTTCAATCTCAAACACGACGAATTTAAATAAGGGCGTGATATTTAATGTAACTGTAGGGCTTGCAATAGTGATAGTTTTCGAATTGCCTACAGGTATGCTAAGACTGTCAAAAACAAAGGTCAGCGACGTATTCCCTATGGAAAGACCGGGAGAATAATTAAATGACACGGAAAACTGCACTGTCTCCGAAGGAAGAATCGTCAAAACGTTTGCTAAAACACCTTCATCGAAGGTCACATTATTAATGTTAAGCTCCCCTCCCAGCTGGACCAGATCGTTGGTATCGCTATAAGAAAAATTGCTAACGGCAATATCCGGAAATCCCGGAGGCCAAGCCATGCCCATCGATTGGCATAAAGAACTCAAGCTATAGGTTTTATTTTCTACCGGCGCGGAAGCACTAGCGGGCGTTCGTGCCAGGGCCGTTATCACCAGCATGTAAGAGGTGAACGTACAGGTATTGTAGTTGGCCGTTGCTTGAAAAAAACTGTTTATCTGACTGATCGTTGCCTGACCGCCTTTTATCAGGTTTTGAAAGCTAACCGCTAAAGGATCCGCCGGCGAACTTGCCAAAAATGAAACAAAGTTAGTTGTCGCGGTAATGACCGCGACATCGGCGGAAGCAACCTGAAAGGGTAGAGTCGTCCCCGGCATATACAAAACTTGTTTAATCGGATTGCCGCCGGTGTCGAAGATGATGTAGGCGGATATAGGACCGTGCAACGGCGAAATGGATACGGTAGCGCCCGCGGCGACTGTCGCCATATTGGTCAAGGTGCCGAAATAATCGGTTGAGCTTTGAGACCAGCCTGAATTAACAAACGAATCATAAACAACAATGGGTATCGAAAGATTGTTTTTAATAGATACTGCCGGATATACCGTATTTGCAGGCGTTGAGCTTGGCGTCGGCTTGGAACTTTTATCATTTGAAGCCGAATCAGGCGATGCAGCACTTGGTTTTGAAGCGGCCGAGCTTGGCGCAGGTTTGGAGTTTTTGTCATTTGACGCCGAGTCAGGCGATGTAGCGCTTGATTTTGAAGCGGCCGGTGCGCTTAGTGCAGGCCTGGAATTTTTATCATTTGAAGCGGAAGCGGATGCCGTATCGCCTGGTTTTGAAACTGGGGGTTGTGTCATTTTATTCCCTCTATGTTTTGTGAATGGTCAAATTACTAGAGCCGCTCAAGCCGGAAAGACCTGGCAACTTAAGAAAGCGGAGACATAAGAACAGCGACCCCATACTCAATTAGATGAAGGGCCGCTTGCTGTTTATGCCTCATCTACTTCCTCGGCATTGCCATTATCTTTATCGGTGTTAGTTTCATTTTGTGCTTCGTCCCGGTATTCCGTCTGCTCTTCCTCCGCTGTTGCAATGGTCTCCAATGCGCTTTCCGACAATGAGGATGCATTAGCCTTGGCGAATGCATCAAGTTGCGCGGCATCTGCCGAAGTCTGAGTTGAAACCTGATCGATTATATGTTGAGCGGCTTCAGGGTTGGCAGGGTCGATATTTTTAAGTTCGGCGTTTTCATTTTGCAAACCATTTGCAAGCGTTTCTATTTGTTGATTGACGCCCAACGACGCCTCTTGTTGCAGTTCGTTTTCCTGCGCATTTAAAATATTTTGCTCAGTGTTAATTTCGGACGCGATCAATTGCTGTGCTTTTTCGCCCGTTACATCCGCTTCTTGTTCAAGACTTTGGTCGTCGTTAACCGGGACATTCCCAGTCGTACTCTGAACCTTGCCTTGCGCTTGCTGCACCACATGCCATGCCTCATGCGGTGCATGTTGTTCCTGACCGGAGGCTACATGAATATCGTTGCCTTGAGTATAAGCATGCGCCTGGAGTTGTGCGGGTTGAGGTGAATTGTAATGAACTTTGACATCGTCCATGGACATGCCGGAAAGATTTTCGATACCCGATTTGAGATTATCGGGCAAGCCGGTTCTTTTATTGACCATATTATTCTCTCTATGTTTTATTGGATGAAAGGTCGAACCTCATGACCGCTCGCGCCGGATGGCGCGGCGGCTTTGGCAACTAAAGACAGAAAACAGCGGCTCCACGTCCAATTAGACGACGGAGCCGCTAAACCTTTATATGTCCTCGTCTAAATCTTCAGCATTACCTTCCTCGGTATTGCTTTCATTTTCCTCTTGTTGTTTCTCCTCTTCCTGATCTTCCTCCTCCTCTTCATTCGCTTCGTCAATAGTCTCCAATGCGCTTTTTGACAACGAAGCCCCTTCAGTTTTGGCTAATGTATCAAGCTGCGTCCCATCTGCTGAAGCTTGAGTTGAAACCTGATCGATTGTTTTTTGAGCGGCTTCAGGGTTAGTGGCATCAACATTATTAAGCTCCGTATTTTCATTTTGCTCATCTTTTAAAACTTGTTCCATTTGTTGATTGACGCCCAAAGACGCCTCTTGTTCCAGCACTTGTTCCTGCTCACTTAAAACATTTTTCTCAGTCTGAACTTCATCTTTGACTTGATCGACTTCTTCATTTTTTTGCACATTCGCTTGGTCTTGCGAAATATTTAAATCCGGATCTATCTTGACATTATTTTCAGGGCCCAATTTATTGGCCAATTCTTGCTGGTTATTGACTATTTCAGTTTTAGTTGCATTAAGATTAGCTTTAGCGTCGCTGACCTGCTCATCGGTCGGCTTTGCGCCTTTATTGCTTGCTTGAGCTTTTTGCAATGCACCTTTGAAATCACCGACAAGATCAACAAGCGCCTTGAGTCCCATGATGTCGCCAAATACCTGACTGACTATTTGCATGGCGGGAGACTGAAAGAAATTCTCTACGGATTGCCAAAAACCAGGGGTATTGCCTTCTTTTGTATAGACACCGACTGCTTGGCTACCATTGAGCGATCCGATAAGAGACGGCACAATTTGTGTGTCACTTGAATTACCGGTAATTTGGCTCAGCTGCGTATAAGTACATTGCAATGCAATCGCAGGGATATCATCGGTTAAGCTCGACACCAACTGCCCGCTTGAGAAAGAAAGCGTGGTTGTCTTTGAGTTCGTGTCCGTATAAGTAATCGTATAACCGCCGTTAAAGTCGGTCAACGAAGGCGTACCGGAACCGCTATTTTGGGTGAATGAAATAGTACCGAGAAGTGTCGCGTTCGAGTTGCCGGTGGTCGAGCTTGAAAACAGGTAATAGGTGTAACTCGTAGCAAAATTCGCCCAGGCAAACGCGAACGTATTAAGGTAAGAAGAAACGGCTAAATAAGTGTCGTAAGTAACATCGGTAAAACCTTTGGTTTTGGCAAAAAAACCGGCTATGCCGGTATCGATATCACTGGCTGAGTTTGCATTGGTTGCGCCAGTCAAGGCAGTAGCAAAATCTTTAGCTAAATCCGATGAAGGGAAAGCATTTATTTCCTGATAAAACAAAAATGCGTTTATATAGGCACTGGGAGGCGGCGTCGTGCTGGAAGAAATAGTTACCGGATCCCAACTTTGTGTTGAAGAGTCAAGCATTCTTCCAACAACCGATACTGGAAATAAATTATTCGACTGAGCAAATATTATGTTGTAGAGCGTTGTTGGATTCAGTGTTACGGCGCTACTGCCGCTGATGGGAAGCGTATTGCCACTGGAAAAAGGCAATGCCTCTAATGTTTGCGCATAGCCCTGAGCCGTCCCGCTCCCTGTATTATAGGCATTGATCGCGACGATGCTTCCATCCCAAGCTGTTTGAGCGAGAGAAGGGGACGCAGGCAAACTGATGTTATTGTTCACCGTACAGCTGGTATTTGTGGCTGATCCAGTGTTAGTACTGGTGTTGTCATTCATAAATATCTCCATTGGGATTTTGAAAAGTAAATTCATTTGTATACTTCAAACGGTCATATTTTCGGTTTTTAGCGGGGCTGAGTGCGGGCTTCCCGCTCGCCGGTTGCGGTCAAGAACGCGCGCTGCAAAAACCGAAAATTTGACCGTTCAGAGTCTATATATTCATGCCAATCCTGTAAAACGCGGCTACGCCGGCCTAGCTGGACGCTGGCGCTATTGAACGCCGCTGATTTATGCGGGACTGAAAGCATGGCTTGATTGAATCGATTTATGGTAAAACGACGTAGGAGCGTCACTGCCATTAAGTTAAGAAAAAAGCTCTTCTGCTGAACGACTGGCATAGATGCAAGAGGTAGAGCAACGCAGGAGCAGTTGCCGATAGGGTTGGGGAGAATAAAAAATAAGGAACAAAGCCTTATTTGATTCCCTCATCCTAACCTAATCATGCCGGACTATCTTCCCCAGCCCCCTACGGGCAAGTGTAAATCCGCTCCCGGCGGATTTGTCCCGGAGGGAGAAGGAACTGTCCATCATTAACTTAATGACAGTGACTCAATCGCGGACAATACGGTGCCGCATCCTACGAATTACGTAGGCCATCGGTGATGACCTTAAAGTGGAGTATAACCAATCAAAAAACAGAAACCCTACAAAAGCCTACAGAAAGTTGCCACCGCCTATGTTTTCGAGACGGTGGAAAATAAGTGGTATCAGATACCTAAATGCATCCAGTGCCTCCATTCAATTTATAGAGCGCGCTAAACGCCACATACAATTCCTCGGCCTTTACAGGGTCGTTACAGATGTCGTTAGTAGGAAGCCAATTGCCGCAGTCAAAATAGTCTAAATAGGCCTCGGTGTGTTGGTAGTCTGCTTGAGCAAGATATTCAGTATTAGGACCCCATCCTATTAGCTCGTTTTCGGTATTGGTATAGGGCTGTAACTTTCCGGAAAATTGGGAGGTCAAGTTAAACTGAGTGTATGTATAAGACGTGGCGGCATTTATCGCCGAGCTTATAGCGGCACTAAGACAAGAGTCGCTAGGTAAGCTGAAATCATAAATACCGGGCAGCTCGTTCAATGTAGCAAGATTCCATGCATGCGGAACGATATCGTTACCATTCCAGATAAATTCGGCAGTTAGTTGGCTGGGGTTATCGTCGATAAAATTTTTAACATAATTCGCAAAAGTCGCATCGCCTGGAGTTGGCCCGGCTGTCGCTAACAAAGTGGCTTGTTGCCAGTTTGGTAGGCTTATATCTATAGTTGTACTGTTGATTGTAACTTTGCTTGCCGATGAGTTTGGATCCATTAATGCCAGCGTCAACAATGGCGAAAGCGCGCCGCCGAGACTATGTCCGGTAATGGTTAGTTGTGTGCTATTTTTGTTGGGTAGATCGGCTAAAAAAGCTTGCAGCGTTATCTGTTGGGATTTGTTATTTATGTTTGGGTAGGTTAAATCAAGAAGATTAGTCAATCCCATATTGTCGCCCGTAGTCACTTGGCCCGCTTGGGCATAATAAGCCCAAGGTATTGGAGCAATGGCTGCGTCCTCTCTGATCCAATCGAATGTGGAAGATGGGTTCGTGCCGGCTATGGCGATAACATACCAAGTGCCATTCTGACCCGTCTGCTGCGCTACGAACATCGTGTTACCTATTGTGGATGCATCCTTCGGAGTATAGTAAACAGGCCCCCAAACCACATCCCAATCGGCGTCGGACCAGTAGGTTTGAGTAATGCTGTTGATGGCATTTTGCAAGTCCGATTGACTCCAATTATTTATACCGGCGGAATTCGCTAGCCAGGACAAAGTCATGACTTGCTGGTTGGTGTTGGGCGTAGTGATCGTTGCGCTCATGGTTATCTCCAATAAGTGTTTATATAGTTAATAAGTTTGGATGCGTTTATCACCGACTTGACCCAAGGCCACCCGATTCGGGCTCTAATCGCGGTTTAGCTCGATAAAGAACAAATGGTATTTTCGGTCATCGGTAAACACGCGGATCAACCGGGTCAGACCTGATTGATTCCAAACGCAATCACTAAAAGTCCCTAGGCTGCGGCGAGGCCTATGGCTTAAATTAAGCCATCAGAGATGGCCTGGAACGAACTATATCCAACAAAAGAAAGTAAAGCCTACAAAAACCTACATAAATCTTGAGCTGCTTACAGTAGTTTTTATTATCGCGGCGAGCTAAGCACAGTTACGCTGAGATTCTTCGAGAACTTTATACAACGATAAGAAAGATGCGCCTCGTCCCCATGCGCCACGCTCATCGTTATGCACAGCTTACGCAACTTGTAAATCTTCAGTTTGGGACCGGCAGAAAAGCTGCCTGGAAAATTGCCAATAACTTGCACAAGAACGATGATGGCTCAGACAAGCTTATCGAAAGGCTGAGTTCAGTAATCACTTGTGTATAACGCTAAATGTGACGCGTGGAAATTCTGTATTACTCCACAATCACCTTGATACATAACTGATAGCCCAGTCCACGCACCGCCTTGATGGGCTGATTTAGCGCACCGACTTGCACCAGCTTCTTACGCAAACGGACGATCTGAACTTCCAGCGTGCTTTTACTGAAATCCGTCTCCGCTTTGCCGGACAACTCGATCAATTGCCAGGACTCCAACCGGTGGCCGGGTGCGCGGGCTAAGACTGACAGCATCGCGGCTTCATGCGCGGAAAGGCTAACGCGGTCCTGAGGGCCTTGTAAAAATAAAGCCCCCAGATTCAGCAAAAATGCAGGCCGTTCCTGTTGGTGACATTTCATTCGTCTTGCCAAGGCTTGTATGGCGGCGCCAAGCTCTTCGACCGAGGTCGGTTTGGTCAGGTAAAGGTCGGCGCCGCTGTCATAGCCGGACAGTTTTTCGTTAATTTGGTTGCGCGCGGTCACCATGATGATGCCAATCTCAGGTTGTGCGGCACGAAGACGGCGCGCCAAGCTGATGCCGTCCTCGCCCGGCAGGTTTAGATCAACCACCAGCAGGTCGATGGGCAATGCGCCGATTTCGTCATCCAGCGCTTCGGCGCAATCGACGCCAACCGCGTGATGTCCCAGGCCGCATAAGGCTTCGACGGTAACTTCGCGCAAGGCATCGTGGTCTTCCACCACGACGATATTCAGACCGGTATCCATAATTCGAACCTTACTTCATTTTCGGACGGACAATAGCGGATCCAGCCGCCAAGCTGCTCGGTCACGTTGCGCACCAAGTACAGACCAAGCCCGGAGCCGGTCTTGCCTTGGGCGCCGGGACCGCGATAATACTTGTCGAACACGCGTTCCGGGTCGGGCATGTCGGCCGTGTTCGAACCATTGACAATGTTCTTGAGAACGCCGAGCCGCCCTTGATGTTCAAACAGGCTGACGTCGATATGCACGGAACTATGCGGTTCGGCGTATTTGAGCGCGTTGTCGATCAGGTTGCCCAAGGCAATGCGTAGCAGCTGAGGATCGGTCTCGACCGTGGGCAATGTTTCGAGCTTAATCACCAGCCGTTGCGGAGTTGAGCTGGCTGTGCGTAATTCAGCCAGCATCTCGTCTACTCGGCAAGGTTGCCGTCCCGGAACCAGATGCGGTTGTTCCAGTCGATCCGCTTGCAGACAGCGCTCGATGATGGCGTCCACATCCTGCACCGACTGTTGGGCGTGTTTTTTGACGGAGGCGCTGACTTCTTTCATGCCCAAAGTCATGCGGATGACCGACAACGGCATTTTGAGTTCATGGTTAAGCATGGACATGAAGCGGTTTTGCTCTTCGCGCCGGCTTCGTTCCAGGTCAAGCTGCTGCCCGATTAATGCCAGATTCAGCACAGCCTGTTCGCCATCGCGCAGCAACTGGCGGGAACGCAGATGCAGCAGCGCGAACATCAGGCAGGCGGCAATGAAACCATGCACCGGCATGCTGTTCATCAGGTTCCACTCAATAGCATTGCTCCAACCTAATATAGGCAGTTGCATTATCAACAGCGACACGGCGATCAAACTGTAGATTATGCGCAGGATGCGGCGGCCGGGCGCTGCTTCGTGGCGGGCGGAAAAGGCCAAAACCACAAACATGGGCGAACTCAACACAACTATCAGCGCCAAGATATTCAAGGCAAGACGCATGTGGTCGTAAATCATCAGCACCAAGTCGCTCAGAATCACCAGAATGATGGCGTCAACGCCCCGCATGGCAAGACGCGGCGGCATGAAAGGCGTGAGCAGGATGCGATGAAATAGGCCGGCGAAAAAAGCGTTCGCCCATATGATGATGGAGGTCAATTTATCAACAAGGCCTACATAGTCGGACGCGCACAACGGCGCCAACCAACCCATAAGCGCTAAATTGAGGGAAAGAAAGATAATCTGGTGAATAATGAACCAAGCCATCACCCGTTGACGGCCGGCGGCATAGTTGTTGATGGCCCAAATCAACAACGACAACATGAACGCCAGGTAGCCCGTCTGGTATAGGCCGAGCCAGGTATCCTTGATCTGGGCTTGATGCGGCTCCAGTGCTTCTACATTGAGCAGCGATGAACTGGTGGTCTTGAGCCGCAAATAGTAGACGTTTTCCGGCTTGAGCGGCTTGATCGCAAAACCTAATACCACCGATGCCCGTTCACGCGCCGAATAAGGCGTGCGATCACCGGTGACGCGGATTTTCCAACCGCCGGGAGCGGCGGGATCGGCTTCGTAAAGTTTTATTTCATCGAGAAAGGTGGGGCGGATACGCAACACCAGTTCGCCGCCATCGGCGCAGGGCCGGACTACAATACGCAGCCAGTGGGCTGAATCGGTATAGCCTTTGGATAGAATGGGTTGAGCCGGTAAAAATTGTGCCTGAACGGCTTCCGCTATTGACATTGTGCCGGAGGCATCTTCGAGAACGGCGCGCGAAACAATGCAATCGCCGCCCCAGGCCGGAGACAAGAGCAGCCAACTCAAGAACAAAAATAAAAGACAGGGAAATAAACGCATAATTCAATGATCAGTTTAAAGGTTAGGTCACTCTCACTAATAAATCCCCGCAGCTAGCGTTCCCACACTTCAGGGTGTAAACGCGGTTTTTTATAGTTCCCACGTTCCGGCGCTCGTTTTTATACACAAGTCTGTTCACGATGGGACGTAGGCCGGAATAAGCCCGGCCGGCGATAGCCAGGGTGGGCGTTTCCGGCACTCCGAAGCCTCGGGATGCCGGAAACGCCGGTCCTGCGCTAAAGCGTGGACCGGCTTACTTGTGCCCTGTGGGTATTCCGGCCTACATCGAGATATGTATAACGATGAGCGCTCCTGCGTGGGAACTCAGTCTGCAACGCTCCAGCGTTGCGGGACGCTGGAGCGTCTACCACTGCGTTCCCACGCCGGAGCGTGGGAACGATGCCGAGCCGTCGTCATCTTAGCAAGCGCGGAAGGCCTTCGCGTAGGGCGCGCCCTACGTCGCAGTCCGCCAGCCCTGCCGGAATGACGGTCTCGAGCAGGCTTGCGTATAAAGACGAGCGCCGGAGCGAGGGAACTGTTCGCTAATTCAATAATCAGTCTAAAAGTTACCGGACGCCAAAGCGCGGTTAAAAGTAATGCAAGCTTATTAAACACGTTGGATTTTCGATAGTTTCCACGTTCTAGGGCTATGCAAGCTTTATTTATTATCCATTAACTACATTACAGCAAATAAGTTAGCGGCGGTTAGAAACCGGTGGAAGGCGGCAACTGTTGAATCTATGCAGTTGCCTGAACTAATGATGAACGATAACAGGGCAAATTCCAATGCAGCTTAGGCTTATGAATCCTTTCATACCCTAGAACGCCACCGAAATCACGAAGCGTTGGAACTTGTGAGCGATAAAGGCCGGTTATATGCTATCGCTAACGTTATCCATCGCCAACAAGATCAAGTGCGGCGCATCGATCAGGCCTACGATGCTGCGGGCGTTGAGCAGTATTTTACTGCGGCCGATACCCGGAAAATCATGCTCCACCAAATAATCGTCAAACGCCTGATCTTGCGTCAGCACGGCTTCCAATAGCTCGCGCAAGGCGGGGATGTCCCATTGGCCGTTGCCCAGTTCATAGATCTGACGCCCCACCGTCTGTTCCGGAGTGACGTGAAAACAGTGGTAAAACGAGCGGCTGGCGGTAACTATCCTCAAGGAGTCATTCAGCACAAGTAGCGGTTCACGCACTGTGTTGACGATGCTTTCGGCCAATAGCCTCGCTTCTTGTATTGCTATCCCTCTGGCGCTTTCGGTGATGTTGGTGAAGGTCAGCACCACGCCGTCGATCATGTTTTCCAGAGTTCGGTAGGGTTGGATACGCGCCAGGTACCAATTGCCGTTCCGGGTTTTTACTTCGTGTTCTATCGGCACCAGGTTATCGAGTACGGCCTGGGCGGCGTCGAGCAGATCTTCGCCTTCCAATTCGGGTTTGATGTCGCTCAAGGAGCGACCGACATCGGAGGCAACCAGACGGTAAATTTGGCTCGCATCACGGGTAAAACGCCGAATAATCAGGTTCTGATCGAGAAAAACGGTGCCGACATGGATGTTGTCGAGCAAATTCTTCATGTCGTTTTGCATGTCGGCCAGTTGCGCGATTTTGGCTTGTAGCTCCGAGTTTACCGTGACCAGCTCTTCATTGATGGATTGCAGTTCTTCTTTGGAAGTTTCCAGCTCTTCATTGGTCGATTGCAGTTCTTCATTGGTCGATTGCATCTCTTCGTTGGTGCATTTTAGCTCCTCGTTGGAGGCAAACTGCTCTTCAATGGTGGCGTGAAGATTTTCTTTGGTATAGGCCAACTCGCATTCCAGTTCTTCGATATGACGCAGGTCATTGGGCTTCGAACTGCGCTTATGTTTAGTGCGCGTCGATTTACCTGAGCTTAGGGGAGAAATATTCTGAAAGCTCACCAACAGCAGATTTTGCTGTTCATTCGGATTCGGTAAGGTGCGTACATGGAGCAGCACCGGCTCAAAATCGCCGTTGGTTTTGACTGACAGTTCCCGGCTCAGCGTTATCGGTGCGCCTTGGCCGGCGGCTTGAATAAGGGAGCGTAGTTCCAACTGCAAACCTTCCCGCGCCATATCGATCATATTGAGGCTGGCATGGCCGGGCGCCGGGCGCAGGTATTTGCCGGTTTCACCGTAGATGTAGAGAATATGGCCCTTGACATCGGTTACCACCGAGGCGGGGGCGTAAAACTGGAGCAGCATTCGCCGGGTCAGTTCGGCCAAATTGGTTTCCTTGGCGGCTTTTACGATGTCCTCCGGTGTGGCGTATGCCGGCGGTTCCGCGGTCCAGGTTAAATTGCTGGCCAATACCGCGCGGGTTGAGGTGGGGGAGGGCAGTGATTTGTAGAATTTCCATTTGCGGTTGATGGGCGTAAACAGTTCGGTGTGATTGCCGACGCCTTCCGACGGCGATAGGAACAATACGCCGCCGGGTTTGAGTGCGTAGTGAAAGGCCGGGATTAGCCGGTTTTGCAGTTCCGGTTCCAGATAAATCATCAAGTTGCGGCAACTGAGCAGATCGAGCTTGGTAAAAGGCGGGTCCTTGATGATGTTTTGAGCGGCAAAGACGATCATTTCGCGAATTTCTTTTTTCACCCGATAACCGCCGTTCTCCTTGATGAAAAAACGGCGCAAGCGTTCAGACGAAACGTCCATACCGATATTGGGCGGATACAGACCGGCGCGGGCGACGGTAATGGTATCATCGGCAAGGTCGGTGCTGTAAAGCTGCACTTTAAAGTCGTGCTCGTTTTCATTCATGAGTTCGCGTAACACGATGGCAATGGAATAGGCCTCTTCGCCGGTGGCGCAACCTGCCACCCAGATGCGGAAAACATAGTCCTCCGGTTTGTCCGCCAGCAGTGGCGGCAGTATGGTCTCTTTTAGCATAGAGAACGCTTCCGGGTCGCGAAAGAAGTTGGTGACATTGATCAGCAGTTCTTTGAACAATATTGATATTTCGAAGGGATGTTCTTTCAGGTAGAGGGCATAGGTTTCGGTGTCGTCAATGCCGTTTTGCGTCATGCGCCGCTGGATGCGGCGGGTGATGGTGCTTTTTTTGTACAAAGAGAAATCATGGCCGGTGTGGCTGCGTAATTGTTGCAGGATGAGATTAATGCCGGTTAATGTCACCGGCGGAGAAGGGGACGGGTGGCTACCTACTGAAAGTATGCCGGATAACAGGACTGCGGGCATTTTATCCGGAGGCAATACATGGGTAACATAACCGGATTCAATGGCGCTGGTCGGCATGCCGTCGAATTTGGCGGTGCCGGGTTCTTGCGCCATAGTGATGCCGCCTGCGCCGAAGATGGCGCGTAAGCCCAAGGTGCCGTCGGTGCCGGTGCCGGATAAAATGATGCCGCTGGCTTTTTCGCCCTGATCTTCAACAAGAGAGCGTAAAAACGCATCGATGGGCATGCGTTGCCCGTGCGGTACGGTCGGCAGAGCCAATTGCAAAGCCCCGTGAAAAATAGTCATGCCGCGGTTGGGCGGAATCACATAGACGCAGTTAGGCTCAACCGGCATGTGGTTTTGCGCTTCGACCACCGGCATGGTTGTGGTGCGTTGCAGGATTTCGGTGAGGAGGCTGGCGTGGCTGGGATCGAGATGCGAGACCAAAACGAAAGCCATATTGCTGCCGGGCGGAACATGACTGAAGAATTGTTCAAAAGCTTCCAGGCCGCCGGCGGAAGCGCCTAAGCCGATAATGGGAAAATCGTTATGTTGGTTTGGCTGAGTCGAATGGGTTTTATTCTGGGTCATTATGGAATACGTTATTAGCGCTATACTACGCCGCAGGATGGGGATAACTTTAATAGTATTTTATGAAGATTAAGTCAATTTATTTACGCTGAAATTTCAAGCCGCGCGCTGGGTGTTTTTGTTATGTTGAAACATAATCATGACTACACCGGGTTTTTGTCGGCCGTCGTGCAAGCCGATCAATTAAAACACTCAGGGTACTTATGAAAATCGTCTTCGCTTTAATAACGGTTCTGCTGGTTGCCGTTATTTTATATTTAGAAAAATCGGGCACTGTAAGGCCCGGTTCACCACTAAGCTCGAATGAACGCTTGATAGCCGCAGCGCCCATCACAAAGGAGCGGGCGGCTGCGGTTATTGCTGAACTTCCTGAAATCAAAGCCTGGTCGGATTATATTGAACGCAGCACAGAAGGCAAGGCTCACGGCGCCATCATGGTTTCATCGGAAGATCCGGTTGTTTGGGAAGGCAAGCAGTACTGGCCGGTTAATTTCTACGACAACCAACCCACGCACTTTGACCGTTGGGAATCGTTTTTGGTGGGCCTTAACGCCCAGGACATCGTGGTCGATGATTTGGAGGCCGGCATGATAAGCCTTCGGCAATGGCGCGACAGCAAGAAGCCGATGCAACGCATTCAGCAGAAAAATGCGCGTTAATCTTCTGAAATATACAATTTCCTATTCATCCATTCACCGAGGAAAAATAATGAGTAATTACGTTATTCGCTGCATGACTCGCCCCGAACTCGATATAGCGCTCGCTTGGGCAAAATTGGAGGGCTGGCGGCCCGGCGTGCATGACGCCGAACATTTTTATGCGACCGATCCGAACGGTTTTTTTGTCGGCTTGCTGGATGACCGGCCCATTGCCTGTATTTCCGGGGTTAAATACGGCGACGATTTCGGTTTTATCGGTTTTTATATCGTTAAACCCGAATGGCGCAATCAAGGTTTCGGTATCCGCTTGTGGCAAACGGCGATGAACTATTTGCAAGGGCGCAATATCGGTCTCGACGGCGTTATAGAACAACAGCCCAATTATCAAAAATCAGGTTTTCATATCGCTTGCCGCCATGTGCGTTATCAAGGGACTTATAGCCATGCCGAAGCGGCGCTTGCTACCGGCATAGTCGAGATCGATGGCGTTCCTTTCGAGCAACTTCTTGATTACGACCGCCGCTATTTTCCTGCGTCCCGAGCCGAATTTTTAAAATCCTGGATTCAGCAAAAACAAGGCGCGGCGCTGGCGGCGCTTTCGGCTGAAAACAAAATAAGCGCTTACGGCGTTATCCGGGCCTGTGACGGCGGCTTCAGGGTAGGGCCTTTATTTGCGGACGGTTATAACGAGGCCGCGCGATTGTTAAAGGCTTTATTAAGCCGGATTCCGCAGGACAGCGAGTTTTTTATCGATATTCCGGAACCTAATCGGGACGCCTTAAGGCTCGTTGCCGACTATGGCATGGAGGCGGTGTTCGAAACGGCAAGAATGTATACGCAAAACAGCCCGGATCTTGATTTAACCGGGCTGTTTGCAGTGACGAGTCTGGAGTTGGGGTAATACTCCGGTCATTCCCGCCTGGAATTAACCGGCGGGTTTGTTTTTAACTGCGGCGAATCGGCTTGCTTCATTTCAACCCGACTTAAATGTCCTTAGCCAATTTTTCCGCATAGCCGGTGTAGTTGCGCGGCGTCAGTTCCAGCAAGATGGTTTTGGCTTCAAGCGGAATGTCCAGTTTTTCAATAAACGCCTGCATTTGTTCCGGAGTAATGCGCTGGCCGCGGGTGAGTTCTTTTAATTTCTCATAAGGTTTTTCAATGCCGTAGCGGCGCATTACGGTTTGTATGGGTTCGGCCAAGACTTCCCAATTGGCGTTGAGATCGGCCTCAATCGCATCGGCATTAATCTGCAATTTGGAGATGCCTTTTAAGCTGGCTTGAATGGCGATGGAGGTATGCGCGATGCCGACGCCGATATTTCTGAGCACGGTGGAATCGGTTAAATCCCGCTGCCAGCGCGATACCGGCAATTTTTCCGCTAAAAAGCCGAATATCGCATTGGCTAAGCCTAAATTACCTTCCGAGTTTTCAAAATCGATCGGGTTGACTTTATGCGGCATGGTAGAGGAGCCGACTTCACCGGCGACGGTTTTTTGTTTGAAATAACCTAAAGAGATGTAGCCCCAGATGTCGCGGTCGAAATCCAGCAAAACGGTATTGAAGCGGGACAAGGCGTGGAAATATTCGGCAATATAATCGTGCGGCTCAATCTGGATGGTGTAGGGATTGAATTGCAGGCCCAAGGATTCGACAAAGTTTCGGGAAAATTCCGCCCAATCCACATCGGGATAAGCGACGCAATGCGCATTATAGTTGCCTACTGCGCCGTTTATTTTGCCCAACAGGGCTACAGCTTGCAGTTGATCTTGCTGACGTTGCATCCGTGCGGCGACGTTGGCGAATTCTTTGCCGGTGGTGGTGGGGGTTGCCGATTGCCCATGAGTGCGCGATAACATCGGTTGGTTGGCGGTGTCCACGGCAATGGTTTTCAGTGCCGCGATGCAATCATTGATCTGAACCAATATGACTTCTCGGCCTTCTTTGAGCATTAATGCGTAAGACAGGTTATTGATGTCTTCCGAGGTGCAGGCGAAATGGATGAACTCGCTGACTTTTTCCAGCTCGTCATTACCTGCAATTTTTTCTTTCAATAAATATTCAACGGCTTTGACGTCGTGGTTGGTGGTTTTTTCGATGTCTTTGACGCGTTGTGCGTCGGCTTCTGAAAAATCGCTGACGATGGTGTTTAACAGTTGCGTTGCCGCATCGCTGAATGGGGCCACTTCGACAATCAACGGATGAGCGGCGAGGGCTTGCAGCCAGCGCACTTCAACGAGTACGCGAAAACGGATCAGGCCGTATTCGCTGAAAATAGGCCGGAGTTTTTCGACTTTGTCGGCATAGCGGCCGTCGATGGGGGAAATAGCGGTTAGGGCGAAATTGGTCATGGTTGAATATCCTGAAACTATTGTAATTTGTTATGTATTTAGATTTTTCCGCCAGCTCGCTGCACGGATTGAGTGTTTTGGTTAAAGCATTCTGCGCTGGTGCCTTGAAATGCATCGATTAATCGCCTACGCATATCGACATAATCTTGAAAAACCGTCATCCAGACTGACCAAAAGCCGGTGCTGGTGGCAGTGTCTATGATTTGATCGCGCATTGAATCTGTTGGTTGCCGACTTAAATTAAACTGGGCTCTTTCGGCTTTACCCCACGCTTCCATACGTTTTTCCCAACGACGATCTTTTTTAGTCAATAGGGGATGTAATGGCTCTCTATCCAGTCCTGTCAATTCAAGTGTGTTATGTGCAATCTGTCGGTCGTGAGCATTTAGTGAAATATCGATTTGCGGCGCACGGTCTTTTTTATAAATGAAGGCGCGGAAGGTATTGTCGGTATCGGCCCAAAAATAGTCGTTCAAATTGCAGGCATTAACGGGTTTGTTATCTTTAATGCTGTTGCAATAAGTGCAAGCCAACAAAAAATTGCTCCATGTTTTTTCTAAAGCGGGCTCTAAGCTTTTGGGCTGAATATGTTCAACGGCAGGCGCAAGTAAAGGGCTTTCGCAATAGGAGCAATAATCGCCTATCCGTTTAATTAAGTCGTCACGGGCATCGCTGTATTCTTTGAATTCAACGGGATTGCTATTGCTATCAGTCGGTCTGTCGCGGCGATTTACCGGCCTCATGCCTGCGTGTTTCCTTCTACGGCCAGCCGCTCCATCTTTAAAAAAGCTTGAAAAGCAGGATCGTCGCTGTAAGGCAGTAATAATTCATCCAGCCGTTGCCGCAAGCGTTGTTTTTCTTTTTCATCGGCAGGCGGAATTTGTTTTAACACGGTGTAGTATTGTTCAGCCGCTTTTTCCATATCCAAAAAGCGCTGGCTTTGTTGGGGAATATCTACGCCTTGTTGGTTTTCGGCAATATCTTCGATGCTTTTGCTGTCAACTTCGACAGGCGCATTTTTTTCTAAATCCCACAATAAACAATCTTCACGATGATACAGAGATTGAATAATAAACGGGGAATGGCTGCTGGCGACAAATTGCACTTTAGGAAAGGTGTCTAATAAGCGTTCGACAACCTGCTTTTGCCATTTAGGATGCAGATGCAAGTCGATTTCGTCGATTAATACGATGCCTTCGGTTTGCTTGATGACGTCTGCTTCCAATTGCGGGTTTAATGTGGCCATCCGGTAAGCAATATCGGCGACCATGCCTATCATGTTGCGGTAGCCGTCGCTTAACAGGTGAAAGGGGATAGTTTGAGGTTTTCCTTGAATAATCGTTTCGATAAGAATTTCGTCCCAGTCTACATCCCACCATACTTTTTGAGCATCGGGGATCATGCTGACGATGGCGCCACGAACGGCTTCTAATACATGACGGCGTTCTTGTTTCTGTAAGGCAGCCAATTCTTGGGTTTTAAACCAGCGAAAGAGTTGTTTTAAATCAGAGGCAATATTTAAACAATCTCGATAACCTGATAGCCGAGAATCAGGGCTTAAGGTTTCAATTTCGTCATTGTCTATTCTGTTCCATAATCGGCCTGTGCCATAGAAGACTAATAAAGGCAATAAAGTTCCAGGCTTATCGATTCTGTCGACTAAAGCAAAATCAATTAAAGGGATTCTTGTAGACTTAGAAGTTAAATCAAACTTTTTCTGGGATAGTAGGAGCCACTCAATGTGATGATTATTGACGATACCTTCAATATTTATTCGTAACCGAGAATGGTCCTTTTCTTTAATCAGTGTTTGTCCCATTGAGAAGAATTCGTAATGCGTGTCATCATCTGAAATTGAGCGTAAGTTTGTTACCTCATGATAATGTTCTAAAAACTCGCTGATAGCCAATGCAAGTGCATCCAAAACAGCAGTTTTACCGCTACCGTTATCCCCAATCAGTAATGTAAAGCGCTCAGAAAATGCCAGCTCGTATTCCTTAAAACAACGAAAATTTTGTAGTTCTATTTTTTTAATTTGCATTGTATTTCGACTCAATAATCCCGCCCCCCAGACAAACTTCACCATCGTAAAAAACGACGGATTGGCCAGGCGTAATGGCTCTTTGTGGCTGGTCAAATACAGCTTTACATCTATCGTCACCTATCGGCTCCAAATAGCAAGACTGATCCGCCTGACGATAGCGGGTTTTAGCGCTACAGCGTATTGATTTGGTCAACGGCAGGTTGTTGCACCAATCGAGTTGACTTGCTTCCAGCGTGTCATGCAACATCAACGGATGATCGTGGCCCTGCCCGACAATCAGTACATTGTTTACCAAATCTTTTTCCAGCACATACCACGGCTCATCCGGCGCATCTTTAATGCCGCCTATGCCCAAACCCTGGCGTTGCCCGAAGGTGTAATACATCAAGCCGTGATGCTTGCCGATATAGCGGCCTTCCGGAGTTCGCATTTCACCGGGCTGGGTAGGTAGGTAACGTTGTAAAAATTCGGTGAATTTACGTTCGCCGATAAAACAAATACCGGTGCTGTCTTTTTTGCGGCTGTTGGCAAAACCGGCTTTATCGGCCATCGCCCGGATTTCCGGTTTATGCAAATGACCTATCGGAAACAGGGTGCGCGACAACTGCTTTTGTCCCAATGTGTAAAGAAAATAACTTTGCTCTTTATTCGGGTCCAGGCCCTTTAATAAAAAGTATTCGCCGTCTCTTTCGCTCACTCGAGCATAATGGCCGGTGGCGATATATTCCGCGCCCAAGTCTTCAATCGCATAATTCAGGAAGGCTTTGAATTTCACATGCTTGTTGCACAGAATATCGGGATTAGGGGTACGGCCCGCCTTAAATTCAGACAGGAAGACTTCAAACACTTCATCCCAGTATTCGGCGGCAAAATTTACGGTTTTTAATTCGATGCCCAATTTATCGCAAACTTGTTGGGCATCGGCGAGATCCGCCATCGCCGTACAATATTCGGTGCCGTCGTCTTCTTCCCAGTTTTTCATAAACAAACCGGAGACTTGATGGCCTTGTTCTAACAGCAGCAATGCTGTTACCGAAGAATCGACACCGCCGGACATGCCGACGATTACTTTTTTACTCATAGTCAAGATCGATAAATGATTTAAGCAAAGATAAAGGGTGGCGTTGCCCGCTAAGATAATCGTCTATACTAATCAGCACCAACGGACTGCGCAAACGATGTCGCTCAGCTTCGATTTCATCGCGGGTTAACCAATGAGTGGCGACGATGCCTTCATCCAACGCTTGGCTTGGGCTATGCGAGTGGCAACGACCGGAAAAACAAACTCTGACAAAACTGGGGAAATCGGGGTTTTTTCGCCAAAGCTGGATGGCGATAACATGTTCAGGCTCAAATTGCCAGGCGGTTTCTTCCTGTACTTCACGCTTAACGGCGGCAATCAGATCTTCGCCTTGTTCAAGATGTCCGGCAGGTTGATTGAATTGAAGTCCGTAAGAGGTTTCTTCTTCTACCAGTAAAAAACGTTGGTCTTGTTCAATAACGGCGGCAACTGTAACATGGGGTTTCCACACCATTGTTGAATCCTGACAGTAAAAAGCTGACATTTTACTAGATTTGGAGATAGTATGCTGGTAAAAAAGACACAGGGAAAAAGATACGCAGTGTCGGTAATCTTTTACAGCTGCCTTGTTTAATTAAGAGTTGAAATTCCTTGGACTTGGCACTATGTTAATGCTTAAATATTTTTCTATTAAATTTTATGTCCGATTTTGATCCATTCAAAGATAAAGATGGTGGCTTAGCTGTTCAGGAAGCCAAGCCTAAGTTAAAAAGACCGCCTTTATATAAGGTGATCTTGTTAAATGACGATTTTACGCCCATGGATTTTGTAATTGAGATTTTGATGGATTTTTTTGATATGTCTGAAGAAAAGGCGACTCAAGTGATGCTGCAAGTACATACTCAGGGCGTCGGCGTGTGCGGTATGTATTCTAAAGATGTGGCTGAAACCAAGGTGTATATAGTTAATGACTATTCACGAGAACATCAGCATCCGTTGATGTGTTCGATGGAAGAAGTGTAGGTTGGAGAATGTATGTTAAGTAAAGAACTTGAAATTACGTTAAATAATGCCTTTAAAAATGCGCATGATAAACGTCATGAATTTATCACGGTTGAGCATTTGCTGCTGGCATTGCTCGAAAATGCCTCCGCGCAGCCGATTTTGATAGCATGCGGTTGTGACATTAAGGTGCTGCGCGGCCAGTTGACGCAATTTATCGATGAGACCACATCGCTAATCCCGGTTGGCATCCAGCGGGAAACTCAACCTACTTTGGGATTTCAGCGGGTGCTTCAACGCGCCGTCTTTCATGTGCAGGCTTCTGACAAAAAAGAAGTTTCCGGGGCCAATTTATTTGTAGCCTTATTCAGCGAACAGGATTCACATGCGGTTTACCTGTTAAATAAACAGGATATTTCAAGACTGGATGTGGTGAATTACTTGGCTCACGGCATTTCAAAAATCGATCCTGAAAATGAATCGCCAAATAGCCGGTCGCCGGAGTCGGGCAATGGTGACGGCGAAGCTTCCGGTAGCCCATTGGATAAATATGCGACTAATCTCAATGAAGAAGCCTTGAAAGGTCGAATTGACCCCTTGATCGGTAGAGATGCGGAGGTCGAGCGCACCATTCAGACGCTTTGCCGTCGGCGCAAAAATAATCCTTTGCTGGTCGGTGAGGCGGGTGTGGGCAAAACCGCTATCGCAGAAGGCTTGGCGAAACGGATTGTCGAGGAGCAAGTGCCTGATGTGCTGATGAACAGTGTGATTTATTCGTTGGACTTGGGCGCACTGGTTGCCGGCACCAAATATCGGGGCGACTTCGAAAAACGCCTTAAAGCGCTGTTAAACCAGCTCAATAAAGAACCTGATTCGATCCTGTTTATTGACGAAATTCATACCATTATCGGGGCCGGTTCGGCTTCCGGCGGCGTGATGGATGCGTCCAATTTGATCAAACCGGCGCTGGCTTCCGGTCAGTTGCGTTGCATTGGTTCTACCACTTACCAGGAGTACCGCGGCGTTTTTGAAAAAGATCATGCTTTGGCGCGCAGGTTCCAAAAAGTTGATGTGCTTGAGCCTTCCGTTGAAGATACTATCTTGATTTTGAAAGGGCTTAAATCGCGCTTTGAAGAGCATCATGAAGTGAAATATTCCTCAGAAGCACTGCGTGTGGCGGCGGAATTATCGGACCGTTATATTACCGACCGGCATTTGCCCGATAAAGCCATCGATGTTATCGATGAGGCGGGCGCCAAGCAGCGCATGACTGCCGAGGTTGACCGCAAGCAGCTTATCGATGTTGCCGAAATTGAGGATATAGTCTCTAAAATCGCCAGAGTACCGGCAAAATCAGTGTCTTCGAATGACATAGACAGGCTGGGCAATCTGGAAAAAAACCTCAAAATGCTGGTGTTTGGCCAAGACGAGGCGATTTCGGCGTTAGCGTCAGCCATAAAATTATCACGGGCAGGACTTAGGGATTCACAAAAAACTATCGGTTCATTTCTTTTTGCGGGACCTACCGGCGTAGGTAAAACCGAAGTGACGCGGCAGTTGGCTAAGGTGTTGGGTGTGGAGCTAATTCGCTTTGACATGTCGGAATACATGGAGCGGCATACTGTATCCAGATTGATAGGTGCGCCTCCTGGCTATGTGGGCTTTGATCAGGGCGGTTTATTGACCGAACAGGTGACCAAGCATCCTCATGCGGTCTTGCTGTTGGACGAATTGGAAAAGGCCCACCCTGATGTATTCAATCTGTTGTTACAGGTGATGGATCATGGCTCATTGACCGATAATAACGGGCGTAAAGCGGATTTTCGCAATATCATTCTGGTGATGACGACCAATGCAGGAGCGGAAGAAGGCAGTCGCGCCTCTATTGGCTTTACCCATCAGGATCATGCTTCCGACAGCTTGAAAGTTATCGAAAAAGGTTTCTCACCTGAATTCCGCAACCGTTTGGATGCTATTATTCAATTTAAGCCATTGGATATTTCAATCGTCGGGCACGTGGTTGATAAATTCATTTTTGAATTGGAAGCCTTATTGGCCGACAAACACGTGACCTTGGCGCTGGATGCCGATGCCCGTTTATGGTTAGCTGAAAACGGTTGCGATCCTAAAATGGGAGCCAGACCGATGGCGCGACTCATTCAAGAGAAAATCAAAAAACCTTTAGCGAATGATTTGCTGTTTGGCGAGTTGACGCACGGTGGGCATGTGCGAATTTATCTAAAAGATAATGAACTGAGTTTCGCTATAGAAAGTGCTGAGCTGATTGTTCCTGAAGCCAACTTTTAAGACGGCGACTGAAGAAGTTCGCCCGGCTATTCAAGAAACTTGCGTTAATCCCATTGATAACGGGATTAACGCATGCGGAATGTGATACGACCTTTAGTTAAATCGTAAGGGGTCATTTCAACTTTAACGCTGTCTCCGGTAAGAATCCGGATATAATGTTTGCGCATTTTTCCTGAGATATGTGCAGTCACGACATGACCGTTTTCCAGTTCGACGCGAAACATGGTGTTGGGAAGCGTGTCAATCACCTTTCCTTCCATTTCAATTTGATCTTCTTTTGCCATTTATATAATCCTCGTAGTTAAAGCCGCCAATAATACCATAAGCACGTTTTTAACAACAGAAGTGCGGGTATATTTGTTTTTCAAAAATCTATCGCCGATCATGCATTTCTACCCGCAATTAGTTTAACAAACTCACTTTCCGCAAAAATATCCGTATTATTTTCAACTCGGTCCAAATAGGTTTTACCTTCCAGATGATCGTATTCATGCTGAAAGATTCTGGCTACAAAACCGCTTAACTTCGATTCCACCAAGTCGCCTTGTTGATTCGTATAATGAATCCCTATTTCTTGAAATCTTGGCACTAAGGCGCGTATTCCCGGAACACTCAGACAGCCTTCCCAATCTTTTTCTTGCTGATCGGATAAAATTTGAAAGCCGGGATTAATCATTGCCGTCGGTTCCATTAGCGGCGCCGATGGATAGCGAGGCGTAGGCCGTGAAGCAATAATGATAATCCGCTTTGATTCACCGATTTGGGGGGCTGCAATGCCGACTCCCGAGGTCGTTGCCAAGGTGCTTTGCATGGCTTCGATGATTCGCCGAACTTCAGTATCATGCACATCGGCAACGGCTTCGGCTGTTTGTCTGAGCACCTGAGCCCCTAATTGAGCAATTTCGCATATCATGATGATTGCAACTCGTGCATAAGCACCGTCTGGGCCTGAATCGATTCATCAGCTTCGGTTTTTTGCAAGCGCTGATAGCTGCCGTCCGGCTGTAACAGCCAAGCTTGGGTATTATCTTTTAAATACAAATTCAGGTCCTGCAAAATCCGGTTTTGCAGTTTCTTATTTTCAATCGGAAAACAGATTTCAACGCGTCGGAACATGTTGCGATTCATTAAATCCGCGCTGGACGCGTAAACTTCCTTATCGCCGCCATTTTCGAACGCATAGACCCGTGCATGCTCCAGAAATCGTCCGATAATGGAGCGCACCTCTATATTTTCGGAAACGCCCAAAACGCCGGGCTTTAAACAGCATACGCCCCTGACAATTAATTTAACTTCAACCCCGGCCTGCGACGCACGGTAAAGCGCCCGGATTGATTGCTCCTCGACGACGGCATTCACCTGAATAATGATTTTTGCCGGTTTGCCGTTTTTGGCATGGCGAATTTCCCGCTCAATTTTTTCCATCAGGCCGCGATGCAAAGTAAACGGCGATTGCAGCAATTTATTCAATTTGGTGACTTTACCCAGGCTGGTCAGCTGGGCAAAGACGCGTCGAACATCTTCGCCTAATTCTTTGTCGCAGGAAAACAAGCCGTAATCGGTGTAAACCTGAGCTGTTTTCGGATGATAGTTGCCGGTGCCTACATGCACGTAATTGCGTAATTCTTTGCCTTCTCTTCTTAATACCAAACACATTTTGGCGTGGGTTTTATAGCCTACCACGCCGTAAACCACATGCACGGCGGCTTCCTGTAGCTTGGACGCCAAATCGATATTGGCTTTTTCATCAAATCGGGCTCTTAATTCGATAACCACCGTTACCACTTTACCGGCTCTTGCCGCTTTGATTAAAGCGCTGACGATAGGGGAGTCGGCTCCAGTGCGGTATAGCGTTTGCTTAATAGCCAGCACATCGGGAGAAACCGCCGCTTGACGAATAAATTCAACGACCGGTGAAAAGGATTCAAACGGATGATGCAGCAAAATATCGTGGCGTCTAATCGCGGCGAATATATCTTTGCTGCGTTCCAGTTGTTGCGGCACAACGGGTTTAAAGGGCGGGAACTTAAGGTCGGGCCGACCGATCAGATCATTAATTTCCTGGATTCTATTCAAATTGACCGGGCCGTTAACCAAAAACAAACGATCGCGGGTCATTTCAAAACGATCCAGCAAAAATGTGACGGTTTCATCAGGACATTTGGCGTCAATCTCCAGACGTACCTCATCGCCATAATTACGCATGGCCAATTCACCTTCTACGGCCAGCAATAAATCGTCAATGGCGTCGTCATCGACAAAAAAATCACTATTTCGAGTAACCCTGAATTGGTAGCAGCCTTTAACGCTCATGCCGTTAAACAGCTGATCGACAAAAGCATGAATAATCGAGGATAAAAATACAAAATCCGCAGGACCGCTACCGGTTTCCTCGGCAGGCAATTGAATGATGCGCGGCAGCGCCCTGGGCGCTTGTAAGATAGCCCGGCCGCTATTTCTGCCGAATGCGTCCTTTCCGGTCAAGGAAATAATAAAATTTAAACTCTTATTGAGGATGCGTGGAAAAGGGTGAGCCGAATCCAGCCCCATTGGGGTCAAAATCGGCAATAATTCATTGTTAAAATAGGCTTCCAGCCATTTTAGCTGTGCCTCGCTCCATTCCTTACGGCGAATAAAATGAATATTTTCCTGGGCCAGTTTTGGAATCAGAATCTCGTTAAGAACCTTATATTGCTCGTCAACCAGTTGATGAGCATGAACGGCAATCAGATCCAGTTGCTCGCTGGGCGTTAAGCCGTCAGGACCGACGGCTTTGGGGTCGATGGCCGCCATCTGAATGACGCTGGCTACGCGAACCTCGAAAAATTCGTCAAGATTGGAGCAGGAGATGCACAAATAATTCAGCCGTTCAAGCAGCGGCACTTTTTCATCGGTTGCCTGCGCTAAAACCCGTTTATTGAACTCCAACAAACTCTGTTCGCGGTTAAGATAAAGTTCCGGTTTTTGAAGATCGATTAGGTCTTCAGTCTCGTTTATGTCCATGATCTGCTCAGATGTAAAATCGGTTGGTATTATGTGGGTGTGAACTTATCAAGTAAATCCTCTTTTTCCCTGCAAGCCGCCGGTATGTAACGCAATAATGCGCTCGCCGGGTTGGAAATAGTGTTTTTTGATTAAATCGTAGACGGCGTACATCATTTTGCCGGTATAGATTGGTTCAAGGGGGATGGTGGTTTTTAATTCAAAGTTTTCAATAAATGCAGTTAATACGGTATTAATTTTGGCAAAACCGCCAAAATGGTAATCCCAGTTTATCTGCCAGTTATTACAAGATTGTGACAGCAGGGCTTCAACGTCCGCCGTTAAAAAACCTGCGTTTTTTAAGGCTGCAAATCCCAGTACCGATACCTGGTCCGGAACCGCCTCAATAATGCCCGCCAAAGTCGTCCCGGTTCCGCAGGGTACGCAGACCGCAGTGTACGGGAATCCTATTTCGCGAACCAAATCCGCTACGCCTTTTAATGCCAATGCCTGCGCGCCGCCTTCGGTCAGCCAGTACTGTCCCGGCTTTAAGCCGGGCAGGTCATGCCAATTTTTATACTGCCTGAGCACTCTATACTCGGAACGGGACACAAATTTCAATTCCATGCCCCAAGCTTTCATATCCTGCAAGGTCGGCGTCAATATTTGCGGCTGTTCGCCGCGAATAAAACCGATGGTTTTTAAGTCTAACACCTTACCTACATAAGCTAAAGCATGCAAATGATTGGAATAAGCCCCGCCCATACTGATAAGCGTGTTCGAGCCTAACGACAGCGCATGATCGAGACTGTATTTAAGTTTGCGCCATTTATTGCCGGAGATTACCGGATGCAGTAAATCGTCGCGTTTCATCCACAACTCGATTTGATACGGCATCAGCCACGGGTCGTCGATTTTTGTTAGAATCGACGGCTTGAAGGTTTTTTCCAGTTTTATCAGTTCGAGGTGCATAGATGTGTGGACGTTATAACTTGATCGCAACCGGTCAGCAAATTAGGGATCATTTCAGTTTACCGAGTTTACCCGCGCACAATCCCGACTACAATATTCCGCCGGGGCAAAATATCCTGGCTGTCGTGCAAACGGAAGACGGCAGCGGCAGAGCCGTTAATTTGCACTGGGGCTTGATTCCATCATGGTCGAAAGACCGCGCCATTTCCAAGCATTTAATCAATGCCCGGGCGGAAACCCTGGCAGAGAAACCCTCGTTTAAACAGGCCTACCAACATCGGCGTTGCCTGATTCCGGCTACCGGATTTTTCGAGTGGCAAAGTACTCAGTCAGGTAAGCAGCCTTACCACATACACCAACACGATAATGCCTTATTCGCTTTTGCTGGTTTGTGGGAGCACTGGGAGCGGGATCAAGAAACAGTCTATTCCTGTACCATCATAACCACCGCTGCGAATGACAAAATAGCGCCTATTCATAATCGAATGCCGGTGATTATCGCCGCTGAGTATTATGATCGGTGGTTGGATAAAAAAACTAAGCGTATTGAAATGGTTGATTTTCTAGCCGCCGATGCCTACGCCGCTATGCAAGTGACTCCGATCGGTACACGGATTAACAATCCTCTGCATAACGATGAAAGCTGTTTAAGATAAATGGGCAGCCCCGAAGACACGAGCTTTTCTTCGTGTCTTCGGAGTATGTCTTAAATGAATGCGCTTATTTTCTCTTTTTCTTTTTTGCATGCGGTTTGGCAGCCGCTTTTACGGCAACCGGCGCGGTTTTATAGTCCGGCATGATACTGATTAATACCGTCATTAAGGCCGCAATATAAGGCACGGCCTGCACCGAAAGAATGGCGATCCATAATTTACCGCTAAAATTATCGAAATGCTCCAAAGACGCCATCATGCCGATAGCGATGCTTAACAATATCAGCAGCAGCAACTCCTGCCGAATGGTAAACAAGCCGACGAATAACGCGCTGTGCTGTTCAAACTTGGGTGTGCGCATAAACGGCTTACCCGAGGTAAACAGCCCTTGCAAAGTCCCTTTGGCGACGGTATGCGTTAACGATAATCCTGACAACGATGCGCCCAACGATTGCCAGACCGAACACGGAACCCGCGCTTGATATAACCATAAGCCCCGGATAATTTTAAAACTGAATATGCCGACCGTCGGCAACAAGAAGGCATTGGCCGGAAGCTCGCTGTGAATCGGATCGTAAAGAAGTACGCCAGTCAAAATCAAGCTGGTGCAGGTAAATAACAACGCCAGCGCATCGGAAAACCACGGCAACCAACCGGCAATAAAATAATAACGCTGGGCGGGCGTCAACTTAGGATCTTTAGACGGTAAAAAGTTGCGCCAATGCGCTTTAATGATTTGCATCGCGCCATAAACCCAGCGATAGCGTTGAGTCATGTAGCCGGACATGGTGTCGGGCATGACTCCGCGTCCGAACGAATCTTTAACGTAAACCGAATCATAGCCGGCCTCATACAGACGCAAACCCAGCTCGCTGTCCTCGCAGATACACCATTCCGACCATTTGCCCACTTCCAGCAAGGCCGATTTCCTGATCATCGTCATCGTGCCGTGCTGAATAATGGCGTTGTATTCGTTTCTTTGCACCATGCCGATATTGAAAAAACCGGCATATTCCCAATAACAAAACGATTTAAACAGGCTTTGGTCGCGGTCGCGATAATCCTGGGGCGATTGGATAAAGCCGACATTCTCGTTATCGAAATAAGGCACCATGCAGTTAAGCCAGTCTGGCGACAGAATATAATCGCTATCGATCACCGCGATAATCTCGGCATCGGGAGCCGTTTGTTCAAGCGCGTGATTAATCGCACCCGCTTTAAAGCCGGGCCAGTTTTCCAAATGGAAGAATCTAAACTTCGGCCCCAGCCGTTCGCAATCGACTTTTACCGGCTGCCAGACCGCAGGATCTTTGGTGTTGTTATCCATCACCAGCACTTCCAGGTTGGGGTAATCGACCTTGTTCAGCGCTTCCAGCGTCATCCGCACCATCTCGGGCGGCTCATTATGGATGGGCAAATGCAAGGAGACTTTAGGATATTTAAAGTCGGGGGAGGGCGTAAGCGGTTGAAACGTCCGGGGGGTTTTGCGATGCCAGATGACTTCGGCTATTTCCAGACTTTCTATTAATAAGATGATGGCCGCCATGACCTGCATCAATACCAAAATAGCCCAAAATACGATGGTAATGTTGGTTTGGTATTGTTGGGCGCCAATCGATACCGACCAGAAAATCGTTGATGCGGCAAGATTGGCAATCAGGCCGAAAAACAGCAAACCGGGCAGTTTTAAGCTGCTGCGGGTAAATAAAAACAAGCCCATTAAAACGACACTGAAAACCGCCGCACCGGCCGCCCAATGTTCCCAGTTAGGCATGGTAATCACATCGGCATCCATCGGATATTTCGGTTGCCGATCCGCATTAAAAATGCCCCAATAAGCTCCGGCCGAGCCTTCCAAAGACATTTTCCAGGGTTGGTCGAAGGCTTCGACAATATAATAAGTAACTTTTTCAGCGTCGGCCCGATTCAGAAATTCGCGCAGAAATTTGGCCTGATTGGATACTGACGCGGTCGCATGTTTAAACGGTTGACCGTCCGAAGGCCAGCCGACTTCGGTAATGATGATGGGTTTATTGGGATAGGCTTGTTGCACCGCATGATAACGGTCAAACACATAATCGACCGCATCTTCGGCCGCGATGCCCTCCCAATAAGGCAAAATATGCACCGCTATAAAATCGACTTCAGCCACAAGTTCCGGATGTTTAAGCCATACGTCCCAGGTTTCCGAGGTACTGACCGGCCGCCATGTGTTTTTCTTGACTTCCCGAATGTATTCGATCAGTTGATCCGCGGTAATTTCGGCGCGAAGCAGCACCTCGTTGCCGACCATAATACGGATGATTTTGGGATTGTTCTGACGGCTGACATTGATCAAGGTTTCGACTTCCTGCCGATTTTTTTCCAGGTTGCCGTCAATCCAGGCGCCCACCGTCGTATTCAAATTATACTTGGCGGCCAGTTCGGGAATCTTGTCCAGCCCTTTCAGCACGCTGTAAGTTCGCACGGCGTGAACTTTATTGGCCAGCAAGCTCAAATCGTGGTCGATGTCGGCTTCGCTGGGAAAGGTATCGCTGGTTTGCGTGTCATACTTTCTCATGGGATCGAAAGTGACGCCCATCGTGGTTTTGGTCCAAGGTTGCAATTGCAAGGGGTTGTTGACATAACTCCAAATGCTGAAATTAATGAAGACGAGTAGAGCGAGTGCAATGACAGTGACTATCTTGGTTTTCATTTAGGTGCTCGGTTGTTCTGCTGGACGATGAAAAATAGGGGTTGAGTTGGGAATTTCAGGTGTGCGGTTGGCTCTTGATTTTAGGCTATAAAGAAGCGGTATTTTTTAATGATTATAATGATAAAGCGCCGATTTCCCGGTTATTTTACACGGGTTCTAAAGCGGATAAGAATTTATTTGGTTAGCCGAATACCGGTTTGCATGGGCCTTTAAATTTAGCGTAGGCAGGAATACCCACAGAGCCTTAAGATGCCCGCTCAACTTAGCTGTTGCTTGTCAGGCGGTTCCGTTTTATGCTCTGGGCTCAATTTTATGACTGAGACTGGCCGGGGTGTTTGATGAATAACAGAAGTGCGTTTTTTAAAGTTCAATGTTTCTTAAGCGGTTTTTGGCGTAGAGGGAAGCGCTGTGCATTTCAGCCGATCACGCTGCTACTGCTGTTAGGCTGTGTTCAATCGGCTTTCGCGACGCCGACCACGCCGACCGGCGATTTTATCGATAACCAAGACGGCACGGTCACGCATAAAACCACCGGGCTAACCTGGATGCGTTGCGCGCTGGGGCAAACCTGGACGGGGTCTACGTGTTCAGGGACGGCAAGCACTTACACTTACGATCAAGCTGTTGCTTTAAAACATAGTTTTTCCGGGCATAGTGATTGGCGATTACCTAATATTGCTGAATTGCAAACCATCGTAGAACGTGAAAATATCAACCCTGCGATTAACAACAAGGTATTCCCCAATACACCTAATAATGCGTTTTGGTCGTCTTCGCCTTACGTTGTCAGTTCCAGTTTCGCTTGGAGTGTCTATTTCAGTAACGGCGACATCAGCTATGACTTCCTCCACTACGAGAGTGTTCGATTAGTTCGTGCCAGTCAGTCGATGACTATTGGCCTTTCTACCCCTAACACGGATTTTATCGATAACAAAGATGGGTCGGTTACTCATAAACGCACCGGATTAGTATGGCAACGTTGTGCTGTCGGGCAAACCTGGACGGGATCAACCTGCTCAGGCACTGCCGATAGGTATACCTACGACCAAGCCATTGCGTTAACTAGCAGTTTTGCAGGCCGTAGCGATTGGCGCGTACCCAATGCCAATGAATTAGCCAGCATCGTGAAATATGATGCTGTTAGTCCATCCATTAGCCAGGATCAGTTTCCCAATACGCCTGTCGATGGGTTTTGGTCGTCTTCGCCTGTCGTTGGCAGTACCGATGACGCTTGGGCTGTCGGTTTCTACAATGGCTACGTCAGCAGAAACTACCTCAGCAACAGTTTGCCGGTTCGGTTAGTTCGTGCCAGTTAGTCCATGGGTTATTGGCCTTCCATAACCGTGATAAAAAATGGCACAGGCACAGGTACAGGCACGGTGAGCAGCAATCCCAATGGCATTAGCTGCGGGACGACCTGCATTAACGGCTTTTCGTCCGGCAAGAAAGTGACGCTCAGCGCCACGCCCGATGCCGATTCGATTTTTGTGCGCTGGAAAGGCGATTGCACCGGTACGCAACCCAGTTGCACTGTTCCGGTCAACAAAGGTAAATACGTGACTGCCGTGTTCGAGAGTACCCAACCGCTTCCTTAACTAAATCCCATAGGCGTAGACTGGAATAAGGGTGCGGTGAGGAACGAATCGCACCGTTCGGGTCGTCCTCAATTTATATCGTTCCCACGCTCCTGCGTGGGAATGCCGGAAGCGACGCTCCAGCGTCGCGGTTAACAACGCTGGAGCGTTGCAGGATACATTCCCACGCCGGAGCGTGGGAACGATACAAAGCCTTTATTGGTTTGTCATTGTACCGATTATCAAAAATTGATAGGGCCGTAGCGCCGTCCTCGATTGATGCGGTTCACTGCGTTCAGCACATCTACATTTTTTCGTTGTGATAGCCGACAATCCGCTCGACCTCATTCTTCGAGCCCAAAATAACCGGAACCCGCTGATGCAGGCCTTGGGGCTTAATATCCAAAATGCGCTCGCGGCCGGTAGAACAGGCTCCGCCCGCTTGCTCGATAATAAAAGCCATCGGATTGGCCTCGTACATGAGGCGCAGCTTTCCGGCTCTCGATGGGTCGCGTAAATCATACGGATACATAAAAACGCCGCCGCGCGTGAGTATCCGATACACCTCCGCCACCATTGACGCGATCCAGCGCATATTAAAATCTTTTTCCCGCGGGCCTTCGCTACCCTGCAAACATTCATCGATATAGCGGCGTACCGGCGGCTCCCAAAACCGCTGATTCGACATGTTGATTGCAAATTCGCCGGTGTCAGCGGGGATTTTCATCGTGGGATGGGTCAGGATAAACTCGCCTATATCCTGATCCAACGTAAAGCCGTTAACGCCATGTCCGGTGGTTAACACCATCATCGTTGACGGGCCGTACAGCACAAAGCCCGCGCAAACCTGTTCGCTGCCTTTGCGCAAAAAATCCTCCAAGGCCGGATCGACGCCTTCGCGGCAACGCAGTATCGAGAAGATGGTGCCGACCGCCAAGTTGACGTCGATATTCGAAGAGCCGTCCAACGGATCGAATAAGGCCAGATATTTGCCTTTGGGATACTGCGAAGGAATCGGAATGATGTCGTCGATTTCTTCCGAGGCCATCCCGGCTAAATGCCCGGTCCAATTCAGCGCATCCACCATGATGTCGTTAGTGATGATGTCCAGTTTCTTTTGCACTTCGCCTTGTACGTTTTCGGAATCGGCACTGCCCAGTACGCCGATCAGATTGCCCCGGTTAACCAAATGCGAGATTTTTTTACAGGCGGTAACCACATCGTTTAATAATGAAGTAAACGTCCCCGATACCCCCGGCAGCTCGCGTTGCTGCTCGATGATAAATTGGGTCAAAGTAACATGATTGGTCATTCTTGATTGCTCCGAGGATAAGTTGTTTTTCTTAAAAAATACGTTCAATAAGTACTACAGCTGTAGTACGCGTAAAGCCAGGGCCGCTTGCCGGTTATTTCAAGCTAATGCGGTATTGTAGCGGCATGGATGACGTTAATGAAGAGCGGTCGTGGTCAAAAAACTCAACAGTTTTACCCGCAACCTGTGCTCTACCTGGCATTAATAAAGCACAAATTAGGCGACGCAGGGAGCAATTTACCGAGGCGACGCCGATAATGATGATCAACGCAGATTTTTCATGTCTTATCCGTGTTCATCGGTATTCTATTTTTGTTGAATTCATGGTGTGTTTCATTGATTGCGAGTTACCCGGACTCGGATGTGTATCCACGTTTCGGCAAGTTATTACCGGCCATAGCCCAAGCGCGTTTATAATCAGGCGGGACTTGAACCTTTCCTTTAAATTCGAAATCTTGTGAAAAAATACCTAGGAGCAACCGCACCATGACTGTCGAACTCTTGATTAACTTTGCGGTGCAATTTCTTGGAACCGGCGCCGCATTCTTTCTCGCCTATCGATCCTTCCAAAAACGCCGCATTCAGCTGGGCGCGGAACCGACGCTGCCCCAATACTTTAGCCGCAGAAGCACCTACTCGATAGGAATCGCCTCGTACTGCACCTTGATGGCCGTGCTTTATTGGCTGCTGACCTGGCAATGGCTGCCCTTGGAACCGCTGCTGACGCTGATTGTAAAAAGCTTTCGTTCCGGGGAATTAGTCAATCTCCTGCATGGCCTGGACCGAAACACGCTGATACCTTTGATTGGCGCCGGGCTGTTTCTGTTTTTTATCGCCTGGGAAAACAAGTTTAACCCCTTACTGATATTAAGAGACGGCATCCATGACGCTTTCGCAATTCCGACCAAGGCGGTCGAAGTCTATAACGCTTTAATCAGCTCAAGATTGTCGGCCATCGACGATACCTTAAAAGCACAAATCAACAATCGCCTGCTGGTGCCGAGCATCGACCCCGGCGATTTCGAAAAATCCAGCGCCACGGTCGAGTATAAATGGGCCCATAACTGCCTGCTGTTCGACCGCATACAAAACTACGCCAACCAGCAATCCTATCGCCGTTTTTTCAACGAACCGTCGCTGAAATGGGGGGAAATCTGCATTTCCTATAATGCGATGTCGGAAAAAGTGGTGGTCTGGAAAGAAGCGGAGCCGCACTATACCAAGACCGTCAAATTGCTAAAGGATCTGGACCACTTGACCGGCTTACTCTGCCGCTTGCTCGCCTCGCTGGTCGTGTTCGGCAGCGCCAGCGAGAGCGAGATATGGGCGACCGTCAAGCAGCTCGGCGGCAACGTCCACGAGGCCCGCCTCAAACACACCTATAAATATATCCTGCTGTTCACCGCAGCCACCGCCATCGGCATCATGTTGGGCCGG
>Ga0265327_10001129_pt1 | contig 36728 bp, 31 predicted proteins | sample 41621metaG_FD_202089 | JGI IMG/M metagenome (GOLD analysis project Ga0265327, IMG submission 202089) | Rhizosphere microbial communities from Carex aquatilis grown in University of Washington, Seatle, WA, United States - 4-16-21 metaG | ecosystem: Host-associated > Plants > Roots > Rhizosphere...
AAAATTTTATTTGTAAATAATTTGATTCTATTTGTCTAAAAGAAATCGTCTTCCGTATTTTGTTTTTTAATTAATTCTTTGTTTTCATCAAGACTTTCTTTGTCATAATTTCCGCAGTCAAGAATAAAAGTTCCGTTTGATGGTCTTTCGAATTTCAAGTCTGGCGAAATGCCAAGCGATTTGTCTTCCCAAACTTTTTTCATGTACAACGCCCATATTGGTAAAGCAACCGCAGCGCCTTGACCAGCGTCTGTTCCGTAGAAGTGAATACTTCGCTCTTCGCCGCCAACCCACGCGCCCGAAACCAAGTGCGGTGTCAGTCCGATAAACCAACCGTCGGAGTTGTTGTTGGTTGTTCCGGTTTTTGCAGCGATGTCTGCTTTAAAATTATATCTGTATCGCAATCTGACGCTTGTACCAAAATCGACAACGCCTTGCAAAAGGTTTATCATTAAATAAGCTGTTTCTTCGCTGATGGCTTCTTTCTTTTTAGCTTTAAATGTAGCAATTACGTTTCCGTTTTTATCTTCGATGTGTTGCACAAAAATTGGTTCGACATAAACGCCCTTGTTTGTGTAAGTGTCATAAGCTGCAATCATTTCGGCAAGTGTAACTTCGGCAGCGCCCACGCACAGCGACGGAACCGGTTCAAGCGGACTTGTAACGCCCATTGAGCGTGCAATGTCAACAACAGCTTTCGGTCCGTAATGTTTCATCAACCATGCAGAAACTTGATTGAGCGAATTTGCCAAACCATATTTTAATGTAATCATTTCGCCCTCGTGTTTGTTCTCCGAATACGCTGGCGTGTAAGGTGGCTGACCATCGGGCATTTCGATTGTTACCGGAACATTCGGAACTTTGTAACATGGCGTGTGGATGTTTTCGTCCATCATTGCCAACGTGTATAAAAACGGTTTGAAAGTTGATCCAACCTGACGTTTCGATTTTTTTACGTGGTCAAATTTAAAATATTCGTAATCTATTCCGCCAACATACGCTCGAACATAACCTGTTTGCGGCTCCATCGACATCATGCCTGCGTTTAAGAAAAATTTATAATATCTCAACGAATCCCAGGGCGTCATATTTGTGTCTATGTCGCCATGCCAACTGAAAACTTTCATATCAATCGGTTCCATAAAAGTTTCTTTTATTTCTTTTTCGCTAAAACCGGCGCGCTTCATCATTATATAACGTTCGCTGCGACGCATGGTTGTCGTCATAATATCCTGAATTTGTTTTTCGTTCAACTGCCACGAAAAAGGTGCGCGTTTATTTTTGCGCGGATGTTCTTTTTCGAAATTTGGTTGAATAAATTTTCCAAGATGTTCGGCAACTGCGTCTTCGGCATATTTTTGCATGTGCGAATTGATGGTTGTATAAATTCTCAATCCGTCTTTATACAAATCATAGGATGTTCCGTCTGGTTTTAGGTTTTTGTTGCACCATCCGTAAACCGGATCGTTTTCCCACGCCAAAGAATCTTCTTTGTATTGTTGTGGGTTTGACGAATAATCGTCGCGGTCGGGTTTCGATGCCTGCATTGCCATCCGTAAATATTCGCGAAAATATGTCGAAAGACCTTTGTTATGCGTCTCAATGTGTTGCGACAACTGAATGTCTAATTTACTTATAGAATCGTATTGATGTTGTGTTATATAATGAGACTTTTCCATTTGAGCCAAAACAGTATTTCTCCGTACAATTGATCTCGCTCGGCGTTTCAAACGCATACTATCTTGAGCATTAACCGGTGGTAAAGGGCTATAATATGTTGGTGCGTTTAATATTCCAATTAATAATGCTGCTTGTTCGACGTTGAGAGAATCGGGAGTGGTATTAAAATATGTACGGGCAGCCGATTTTATTCCAAATGAACCGCTGCCAAACGGAACGGTTGTCAAATACATCGCCAGAATTTCTTCTTTGGTATAATTCCGTTCGAGTTTTATAGCGACAAGCCATTCTTTAAATTTTGTAATACCAAGTTTAAAACCTCGTTTTATAAAATTACCATGATTGGTTGTATCTCTTGGGAAAATATTTTTTGCAAGTTGTTGGGTGATTGTACTTCCACCGCCAGCTTTTTTGCCAAGCATTAAAGTTTTAACTAATACTCTAAAAAGACTTCTGCCATCGATACCTGAATGTTCGTAAAAACGGGTATCTTCAATTGAAATAAGCGCATGCACCAAATTGGGTGATAAATCTTCGTAACTTACGACAGTTCTGTTTTCTTTGTAGTATTTGCCAAGCACTTGTCCGTCAACAGAAAATATTTCGGAAGCCAAATTACTCTTTGGATTTTCCAAATCACGGAACTTAGGCATGTAACCCAGGTAACCGCTTGAAATTAAAACAAGCAATAATGCAAAGGCTATTAATGGCGTTGCGAAAACAATCCAAAATAAGCGAATGTAAAATTTGTAAGGTTTCGATTTAAGATACGTTCTGATTTTATCTTTCACGATTGCGAAATTTAATTTTTGAATTTGCAAAAATAACAAATTGTTTGATAAGATATAAGCAAATATATACATTAATATAGTGCAAAAATATAAAAAAAAGCTTTCGGAAAAATTTAAAAAGAAATATTTCGTCAATTTTATTAATTAAATAGTTATTATTTAGCAATTTAGTTATTTTGTTGAAATAATTGTTGCAAAAAAGTTTGAACATACCAATTGATTTATATTACTTTTGCACCGTTTTAAAAAAAGTGAAAAACCAATGGTTGAAAATTTAGTAATAGTAGAATCGCCGGCAAAAGCCAAAACAATTGAAAAATTTTTGGGGCAGGATTTTTTGGTGAAATCGAGCATGGGACATATCCGCGACCTGGCGAAGAAAAGCATGAGTATTGATGTCGAAAATAACTATGCGCCGACTTACGAAATTTCGGAAGACAAAAAAGATATTGTCCGCGATTTGAAAAAATTGGCAAAAGAAGCAAAGGTTGTATGGCTGGCGTCTGACGAGGACCGCGAAGGAGAAGCTATTGCATGGCATTTGTCAGAAATTTTGGATTTGAAGAAAAGTATTACACGCCGAATTGTTTTTCATGAAATTACAAAAGAGGCAATTTTAAAAGCAATTGCAAAACCAAGAAATATTGATAAAAATTTAGTTGACGCTCAACAAGCGCGCCGAATTTTAGATAGACTTGTTGGTTTCGAAATATCGCCGGTGCTTTGGAAAAAAGTAAAACCATCGCTGTCTGCCGGTCGTGTTCAATCTGTCGCTGTGCGGTTTATTGTTGATCGCGAGCGCGAAATAATTGCTTTTAGAACTTCGTCGGCTTATAGAATTGTTGCGTTGTTTAAAGTTCAGGATAAAGCCGGTGTTTGGTATGAATTTGAAGCCGAATTGCCCGAACGTCTTAAAACAAAAGATGAAGCGCTTAATTTTTTAAAGAAATGTATTTCGGCAGAATTCAAGATTGTTGACATTGAAACTAAGCCAGCAAAAAAATCACCATCAGCGCCATTCACAACATCGACATTGCAGCAGGAAGCAAGTCGCAAACTTGGTTTTTCCGTTTCGCAAACTATGGCAATTGCGCAAAAATTATACGAAGCCGGTAAAATTACTTACATGCGTACCGACTCTGTTAATTTATCGGACACAGCGTTGAATGCAGCCGAAAAAATGATTACCAAAGAATGGGGTGCCGAATATTACAAAATGCGTCAATATAAAACCAAATCAATTGGTGCACAAGAAGCGCACGAAGCAATAAGACCGACGTACATGGATAGCGCAAGTGTTTCAGGAACAGATCAGGAACAAAAACTGTACGACCTGATTTGGAAACGAACCATTGCATCGCAAATGAGTGATGCACAACTCGAAAAAACAAATATTACGATTTCAATTTCGACATGCAGCGAAAAATTAATTGCAAGCGGTGAAGTAATAAAGTTTGACGGTTTCCTGAAAGTTTATACCGAATCGACGGACGATGACAAAGACGACAATCAAAGCAAAATTTTGCCGCCCGTAAAAGTAAATGATATTTTAGAACTCAATAATATGGCGGCTACCGAACGTTTTGCGCATCATCCGCCACGATATACCGAAGCAAGTCTGGTTAAGAAACTCGAAGAACTTGGTATTGGTCGTCCGTCAACGTATGCGCCAATTATTTCGACGGTTCAGAATCGCGGTTATGTTGTCAAAGAAACACGCGAAGGAAATAAACGCGAATATTTTTATATCGTTTTAAAAACAAATAAGATAACCGAACAATCAAAATCTGAAATTACAGGTTTCGAAAAAAATAAACTTTTCCCAACTGATATCGGAATGGTTGTAAATGATTTTTTGGTCGAATATTTTAAATATATTGTCGATTACAATTTTACAGCAACAGTTGAGCAAGAGTTTGACGAAATAGCCGAAGGAAAATTGGATTGGACAAAAATGATCGACAAATTTTACAAACCTTTCCATTTGAAAGTCGAAGATGCAATGGAAAAGTCAGAACGCAACAAAGGCGAACGTAATTTGGGCATCGATCCAAAAACCGGCAAACCGGTGCTTGTAAAAATTGGTCGTTTTGGTCCAATGGCGCAACTTGGCGAAAGCAATACTGAAGATAAAAATGCTGAAAAGCCAAGATTCGCAAGCATTTTGAAAGGTCAACATATCGAAACAATCACACTCGAAGAAGCATTGAAACTTTTCGAGCTGCCGCGTCATATTGGAACTTACGAAAATAAGGATGTTTCTGTAAATATAGGTCGTTTTGGACCTTACGTCATGCACAATTCGAAATTTATTTCGCTTAAAAAAGGCATCGACGATCCAATGACACTTACGTTGGAACGTGCAATCGAACTGATTGATGCAAAACGCGAATCGGACGCCAACAAGACCATCAAGGTTTTCGAAAACGACGAAGATTTAAAAGTGTTGAACGGACGCTGGGGCGCATACATCGCGTATAAGAAGGAAAATTACAAAATACCAAAAGGCAAAACGCCAGAAAATTTAAGTTATGATGACTGTATGAAATTGATTGCAGCCAGTGGCAAAGCCCCGTCAGCAAAATCGAAATCTGCAAAAACTAAGACGACAACTAAAACTGCAGCGACAAAAGCGAAAACAGATGTCAAAACAACAGCAGCAAAAACAAAACCGCCTACTTCAACGAAAAAGAAAAAATAATACTATATATTAATGTATAGGTTTTAAAATAAATTTAAACGATTGACAAATCAAATCAACATAGCAGATTATCTAAATCCGGTTAAACCAGATGCTGTTTTGGAATTGAAAGACCACCCGAAATTCAATTCTATGTTGGCAAGCATCGCCATTTATTCTGACGAAAAAAAATTGCCGGAATATAAAGCGTTTGATATTGCAATAATAGGAGTGGAGGAAGACAGGAATTCTAACAATAAACCCTGTGGTACCGCGCCAAATAAAATCCGCAATTTATTTTACCGGTTGTATAAACCTACACAAGCAGTTAAAATTGTCGATCTTGGAAATCTTAAACAAGGTCAAACTGTTAACGATACATATTTCGGGTTGGCTGAAATTTTATCGCATCTGATTGAATGTAATATTTTGCCAGTTATAATTGGTGGAAGTCAAGACTTAACATACTCCAATTATTTAGCTTACGAAAAATTAGAACGACAAATAAACATAGTAGCTATTGATTCGAAATTAAATCTTGGAAATGCAGATGAAGAGTTTACATCGGAATCGTATTTAAGCAAAATTATTTTGCGAAATGCAAAATATCTTTTCAATTACACAAATCTTGGTTTCCAATCTTATTATGTCGATCCGGATGAATTAGAATTGATGAAAAAAATGTATTTCGACGCAGTTCGATTAGGAATTGTTCATGAAGATTTGCGCGAAACCGAGCCACTATTGCGCGATGCAGATTTATTGACGTTTGATATTACTGCTATCCGGCAAAGCGATGCGCCGGCAAATAAATTTCCTTCGCCAAATGGTTTGTCTGGAGAGGAAGCTTGTCAAATTGCGAAATATGCAGGACTGAGCGATAGGTTGACGTCATTCGGAATATACGAAATTAATCCGCAATACGATATTAATAATCAAACGCAACAATTAGCAGCACAGATAATTTGGTATTTTATCGATGGGTATTATCAAAGAAAAAATGATTATCCTAAAACAAATATTGAACAATATATTAAATTTATTGTAAATTTGCAGCAAATAAATCAGGAGATAAATTTTTATAAGAGCCAAAAAACCAATCGATGGTGGGTTGAAGTTCCGGTAGTAGATAAAAGAGAGTCAGTCATTGTTTCGTGTTCGTATAATGATTATCAAAAAGCGTCGAACCAAGAAATCCCTGACCGATGGTGGAATACATATCAAAAAATTTGTTGAAACCAGACAGCGTCAAAGATTAATAAAAATTTTGACCAACGGATTTAATTTTTAGAATAAAAAAATTTATCTTAACGAACTTTTTATTTGCAATTTCGTATATCAATTAAATGACTGTTTATTCAAGGTTAAAGTATAAAATTGCAAGAAGATAAAATTTTGAGCGCGCAAAATGAAATAATAAATTATGAAACAAATCGTTTCTTTATTAATTGCAATGTTAAGCTTTATACTTGTCGAAGCACAACAAGAGGCGGAATTTAGTCACTATATGTTCAATCAGTTGGCAATCAACCCGGGTTATGCCGGAACGCAAACAGATATAAATGTAACAGCTATAAATCGTCAGCAATGGGTGGGTTTTGATGGACGACCAACAACTACATCATTTACACTTTCAGCACCGTTGAAATTGTTTAATATAAAAAGTGGAGTAGGGTTGACGCTGATAAACGATCAAATAGGGTTCTATAAAAATTTTGAAGCAGATTTGGATTATGCATTTAGAAAAAAGGTTCGGACAGGAGAACTTGGTTTAGGCATAAATTTTGGAGTTGTTAATGAAACATTGGATGCGTCTAATTTTAAACCTGCCGAAGGCGGTTCGACATTAGACCTTCCAACTAAAGACGAAGGAAAAATGGTATTTGATTTGGGAATCGGCGCTTTCTATAAAACTGAAGATTATTATTTGGGTGTATCAATTACTCATATAAATCAATCTACAGTTCAGTATTCTGAAGGAGCACCAACTTATGTGAAGCGAAACTATTATATTGAGGGAGGCTACAACTTCCAATTACCAATACCGCTCTTTGAATTAAATCCATCTATACTTTATTACACAGACGGAGTAATATCGCAATTTTGTGTAAATGGGTTGGTCTTATATAATAAAAAAGTGTGGGCCGGCGTTAGTTATAGGCTCAATGATTTAGTGGGAATGTTTGGTGTCGAACTGCGTAATGGAATAAAGATTGGATATTCTTACGACTATACAATGTCAGCCATCAACAAATCGTCAAGCGGTACGCACGAAATTATGCTCAATTATGGATTCGAATTGAGCGTAGATAAAACACCGCAGAAATTTAGAAGTGTGCGATTTTTATAATTTTTTAATAACTTGTAGGAATTCAAAAAAAACATTCGAAATTATGAAAAAATTGTTTTTTATAGTAGCTTTAATTGCATTCATCAGCAGTTGCAAAAATGAACAAAATGGTGAATTGGTTGGAGTTCCTGGAAGAAAAGAATGGTTCGAGGTTGAACCACATGGTATGCTATTTATACCAATGGGAAGTTTTAATATGGGACCTAATGATCAGGATGTGTCCTTTGCCTTGACTGCTACATCGAAAACCGTTTCTATTGACCCTTTCTGGATGGACGAAACCGAAATTACCAATAATGAATATCGCCAGTTTGTATATTGGGTTCGCGATTCTTTAGCAAGAACTATCTTAGCCAAAACAATCGAGGACTATAAGATAGAACCAAGCGAAGAAGGCGGTGAAACCTATCTCAATTGGGAACAGGAAATACAATGGAATGATCCCGAACAAATGAAAATACTTCAGGACGAAGGATTATTCCTAAAAAAAGACGAACAATATTGGCATCGAACAGAATTTGATGCCCGTAGATTAGTCTATCACTACTTTTGGGTTGACCTTCAACAAGCTTCAAAACGCACCAACCGTTACAATTTTAAGAAAGACGTAAACGGAAAAATAACCGGTGGCGAATACAAAGGAAATGTTATAACAGTTGATGGACAGGTAAAACCAATAACTGGACGAAAATCCTTTATCATGGAAAAAGAAACAGCAATCTATCCAGATACCCTTGTTTGGATGGCAGATTACACATATTCATATAACGAACCATGGACAAAAATGTATTTCTGGCATCCAGCTTTCGATGACTATCCGGTAGTTGGTGTTAACTGGGTACAAGCAAGCGCATTCTGTATATGGCGTACACAATTCATGAATAATTATTTACAAAAGACTGGACAAAATTTCGTACAAGATTACCGTTTGCCGACAGAAGCAGAATGGGAATACGCAGCGCGAGGTGGTTTAGCATTATCAATGTATCCTTGGGGCGGACCATACACACGAAATAATTTAGGATGCTTTATTGCAAACTTCAAACCATTGCGTGGAAATTATGTAGATGACGGCGGCATACGAACATTAGCAGTAGCACAATACGCGCCGAACGAATATGGTTTATATGACATGGCAGGAAATGTATCAGAATGGACATCAAATGCATTTAACGAATCAGCATACAATTTCACCCACGATTTAAATCCAGATTTCACCTATAATGCAACCGACGAAGACAAACCTGTTTTGAAACGAAAAGTTGTTAGAGGAGGCTCATGGAAAGATATAGGATATTATCTACAATGCGGTACACGCACTTTCGAATACCAAGATACAGCAAAATCTTATGTTGGTTTCCGATGCGTAAGATCGTATATGGGACGCGATCAAAGTGATTGGAATTCGGGAATGGGCGAATAAAAAAATAAAAAAAACGCAAGTCGATAAATTTTGCAAAAAAATATTGAAATATTAATATGTTGGTTTGCAAAGATTTTACTAAAGACTTGCGTTTTTTTTTCATAAAAACTTCAAATTTATTTTGTACATACATAAATTTTCTATAATTTAGTCAAATACATAAAATAGTAAAATTTAATTTTGTAATTCAAATTAAATAGCTATTTTTATCGATTAAAAAAAATTAATTTTTAACAACCAAATACATTTTGATTATGAATATAGCGGAACTTGTTGAAAGCGATGGCTGGAAAAATTTTATGGGAAAACTATACGGGTGGGGTGCTGCCGTAGTTATTATTGGAGCTCTTTTTAAAATCATGCACTGGCCTGGCGCCGGTCCAATGTTAATTGTTGGTTTAGGAACAGAAGCAATAATTTTCTTCTTTTCTGCTTTTGAACCGCGACATGAAGAACCGGATTGGAGTTTAGTTTATCCTCAATTAGCAGGTTTAGACGAAGATCAGGAAGCAGTTATTGAATCAGTTAGTGGAACCGGTGGCTCTGGAGTAAGCAAGATAGACCAATTGCTACTTGAAAATATAGAAAATGGCGAAGAACTGTTTAAAAAGCTTGGGTCTGGTTTACAAAATTTGAGCAATACAGCAAACGCATTGTCAGATATTTCAAATGCTACTTTGGCAACTAATGACTATGCCAAAAGTATGAAAACTGCAACAACAACAGCAGATAAGTTAACCGATACATATACAAAAGCTGCGGATAATATTTCTACAGCTGCCGATTTATTATCGAATTCTTATGGCGATTCTGCCGAAAAGGTTAAAGCATCAAGCTCTAATCTTGCAGTTTCGTACCAAAAGCTTGCCGATTCGATGAATCAGGATATGACGAGAGTTGTTCAAGATAATAAAACATACGCTGAAAAAGTAGAAACCCTAAATAAAAATCTTTCAGCTTTAAATGCTGTATATGAATTACAGTTGCAAAATTCAAATTCAAAACTTCAAGCCTCTGATGAAATTCTTAGCGGTATTGACCAAATGATGGATAATTTGAAAAAAGCAGCAAAAGATTCTGATTTATATCAACAAGAATTGGCTAAATTGAGCGAAAAAATAGTTGCACTCAATGCAGTATATGGTACTATGTTGGGAGCTATGAACAATTTTACCTTCAAAGGTTAATTAATAATTCGAATTTATCTTTTAATTTTATAATATAAATTATGGGTCACGGCAAAGAAACACCGAGGCAGAAAATGATCGGGATGATGTATTTGGTGCTAACAGCCCTTTTAGCATTGAACGTTTCTGCTGAAATTCTTAACGCTTTTGTTCTCGTTGATACGAGTTTAACAAAATCTGGAGAAAATTTCGCAAAGAAGAATGATAAAGTATATACCGAATTTGAAAAAGCTTATCAGGAGCACAAAGAAAAAGTGAAACCCTACAAAGATAAAGCTGATCAAGTGAAACTCAAATCTCAAGAACTTTTTGATTATATGAAAAGTATCAAACTTGAGATTGTTAAGAAAGCTGATAAAAAAACGGATGAATATGAGAAACTTGGTCCAAAAGCTGTTCTTGCAAAAGATGATAATAATATTCCGGGTGAGATCATGATTTTGAAAAACCGTGGTTTAGAATTAAAAACCAAATTGGACACTTATCGCGAATTTTTATTGTCTCTTATTGAAAATAAAGAAAAGTATAAAAGTGTTGTTGAAGATTTAACGGGTATATTAAATACTGAAGATATGGAAGCTCATGGTGAAGGAGGTACAGTACCTTGGCAGATTGGCAATTTTGATCATATCCCTCTTTCTGCAGTATTGACTATGTTATCTAAAATGCAAACGGATGTGCGCAATTCTGAAGCTGATGTATTAGCTTATTTGTACAATCAAATTGATGCAAGTTCATTTAAGTTTAATAAACTTCAAGCAATTGTTAATGCACCTTCAAGTTATGTAATAGTTGGCGGAAAATATACGGCTGAAGTTTTTCTTGCAGCGTCTGATTCAACCGTTCAACCTGATATTGTTCTTAACAATGGAACTAAGCTGGATATTAAAGAAGGTAAAGGGCAATTTAGTGCAACTGGAGGTGCCGTTGGATTTTCTAAATGGGGTGGTATTATAAAATTGGTTTCTCCTGCCTCTGGTGAATTATTACAATTTCCATTTAATGCAGAATATCAGGTAGGTGCTCCAAGTTTAGTTGTGTCGCCAACAAAAATGAATGTATTTTATATTGGTGTGGTTAATCCTGTTGATATTTCAGTATCTGGTGTACCGGATGACAAATTAAAAGTTTCTATTTCTGATGGCTCGATAGCTAAGGAATCTGGAAGCAGTTATGGTGTCAAAGTAATGAAACCTGGGAAAGTTACTATTAGTGTCAGCGCTGAATTTGATAAGCAAACCAGAGATATGGGAAAAAAGGAATTTCGTGTAAAACGTATTCCAGACCCTGTTGCAAAAGTGGCTGATATGACGGGTGGTGTTATTCAAAAGAATTTATTAATTGCGCAAACAGGTGTTGCTGCGGTACTTGATAATTTCGATTTTGATCTGAAATTTAAAGTAACTAAATTTACAGTTTCGACAACTATTAAAGGTTATACTGTTGATGAATCATCAGCATCCTATTCTCTTACCCAAAAACAAAAGGATTTGATTAGAGATATTACTTCTAGTAAGAAGGTTTATTTTGAAAATATTAAAGCGATAGGACCAGATGGTACAGAAAGAAGTTTGCCTACAATAGCTTTTAAAATTCAGTAATTTATCTATAATAAATAAAGGAAACATGTTTGTATAAAATATGTTTCCTTTTTTTATTATATAATATTTTGGTATAAAAAATAAAATCCGATTCTTTACGTTTTAAACATCAAGAACTATCGCTAATTAAATTAATATATTATGTTTAAGATAAAATTATTAATGTTTATATTTGTACTTGGCTTTTTTACAAGTACTGCATTTTCGCAAGCTAAAACTACTTCGACTACAGTTACAGACAATGGCGTCTTGGATGGTGGTTCGTATAAAAAGGAACATGTTCAGAATCGAAAACCGTTACCATATCAATACGTTCGCGAAGCTGATGTAATGTGGTCGAAAACGGTGTGGCGCAAAATCGATTTGCGAGAAAAGATGAATTTACCGCTATACTATCCTGAAACGCCTATGGGAACAAGGTTTAGCTTGATTGATTTGTTGATGAAATATATTAAAGACGAAAAGTTAACTGCTTATGAAGCGAAACCTACGCAGGTTAACGAATTTGAAAAGCCAATTTTATATAAGGAAGTTGAAGCTTTGTTTGATGTTAAGCCTCAAGTAAAATCTGTTGTGGATGTTGAGACCGGCGTCGAACACATGGATACTATTCAAGGTATTTTAAAATCGAGCGAGGTAAAAGAATATCTCGTAAAAGAAATTTGGTTTTTTGATAAGCAACGTAGTTCGCTGGAAGTTAGGATAATTGGTCTTTGTCCAATCAGATATTTTTACAAACCCAGCGATACTGAACAGGAAGATCCACAAAAGAAACAACTTTTCTGGGTATCATTTGTTGAAGCGCGAAAATTTTTTGCGATGAACGAAGTGTTTAATGCGTTTAATGATGCCGAATATAAAACTTTTGATGATATTTTTGCAAAAAGATTTTTTTCAAGTTATATTTATAAAGAATCGAATGTTTATAATAATCGACAAATTGATGAATACACAACTGGCATTGAGACTTTATTAGAAGCTGAAAAAATTAAACAGAATATGCAAAATTTCGAATCGGATTTGTGGGAATACTAATCTAAAATTGAAATAAAACAATAGCCTGCATTATTAAAATGCAGGTTTTTTTATTTGTGATAATTTTTTGCGAAAATTGAAAGACTTTGTTATTTAATTGTTTATATTTATATTCGGTATTACTATATATTATTTTTCTACTTTTTTCTTAATTCTACCGCTTAGTTTTATTACATTTGACTAATTTTACTGATTATTTTAATTATTTTTTGCACAGTTAATGATAATGTTCATCATATTATTTGGTGGAAATATTTAAAAATAGCGTCAATGAAAATTGCATATCAATTATGAGATTAACCGGAATTAACTTTTTCGTTATTGTAATTATGTCAGGTGTACTTTTATTCGCCTGTATATCTAAAACCAATACCAATAAAAAAGACGAAGATGCAAATATAGATACGCAGCCTTCATCTAAAATTGTTTCTGTCAATAATAGACAATTTAATATTCCTTCGCCTTTGCAAGTGGCTGATCAAGTTAAAATGTCCGAGATTAAATATAATAAAAAACTACTCAACTCTCCTTTAAATGCGTCTAAATATAATACCAATTTGCGCAAAGCTTTAAATTTGGGTATATACGGTGCAGATTTAGGCTATTTAAATGTTTATGACCAAATGCAAGATGCCATACAATATCTAACTATTATAAAAAAAATAGTTTCGGAACTTGGAATATTAACTACTCTGGAGGACCGATTGCTTAGAAGGTTTGAAAATAATAAATCGAATAAAGATAGTATCATGTTTTTAATGGGCGATTTATATCGCGCTTCCGATTTGTTTCTGTTAAATAATGATAGAAATGACGTGGCTGTTTTGATTTTGGCTGGTGGCTGGATTGAAAGTCTTTATTTTTTAACTAATTGCGGGGATAATAAAAATATGGTACTTTATAATAGAATTGGGGAACAAAAGCAGGCGCTTGATAATCTAATTGAAATAATGCGTCCTTATTACAATGCCCAATCAGAGGACTATGATAAATTATTGAAAAGCCTGATTGAATTGGCTACTATATTCGACGGCATTACGATAGAATATTCGTATCAGAAATCCACGGTCGATACAAATACAAAAACTACGGTTATCAATTGCAAATCTAAAACTATCATTACAGATTATCAATTTAAAAATATTAAGCGACAGATTATTGATATGCGCGAAAAAATAATTAGTTAGAAAATTTGACTTTGTATGAGAAAAATTACAATAATTTTTTTATTATCTTTAATCTTTTTAGTTCAAAATTTGTACACTGTTGCACAATCTGATTCGGCATATAAATTCTGTAAACAATTTATACAACCCCCGTTTGTATCTGATGGACAACACTACACAGCATTAATTACTGACGATGATGCTGCCGAATTTAAAGTAACTTTTTTCGGCGGGTATTTGTATAAAGTAGTTGGATGTGGCGGAAACCGGGAAGGCAATTTATTATTTACGATTTTAGATAGCCAACGCAATAAATTATTCTCAAACGAGGATTATAACAACAGTGCATTTTGGAATTTCAAATTTTCATCTACAATGGATTGTATTATAGTTGCACGGTTAAATCGGAAAAAAATTTCGACAGGATGGGTAACTTTTTTAATCGGGTATAAAAAACAATAATAGTTAGTAACTTAAACAATCATTATTTTTAATATTAAATGAGCGAGAGGATTCTAAAAGCATTAATGCAACTATTTGCAATTATTGCACATCCCGAAAGTCGGTCAAGTGACAGACGGGCTGTAGTAGAATCTTTTTTGCAACAACAACTTAATCAAGAATTGGTTGATGAATATTTACATGTTTACGAAGACTATTATATTGTACTACAACAACAACCCCTTTCATCAGAAAAAAGAGTAAAACGAACGTCGTCAAGTTCTGTTAAAGTATTACGGATATGTACGGCTATTAATGAAGAACTTACACAAAAGCAAAAAATAATTGTTCTTATTTTATTACTCGAATTTATAAAAGCCGAAAACCTAAACGAAATTACTGAACAAGAACAAGAATTTGTATCGATGGTAGCCGATACTTTTCATATTCAACTTAATAATTATCAGTTATTAAGTGAATTTGTTTTAGGCAATTTTGCCGACGTACCCGATAGCAGTAATATTTTAATTATCGACGACAAAGCAAAATATTATTTACCAAAAGTTAAACATCAATATAGAGAATCGTTCGCAGGACAAATACGTGTACTGAACATTGTGTTTTCGAATATGTACATTATAAAATATTTCGGCGAAAACGAAATGTACCTCAATGGTCAGTTGCTCAAAAAAAACAAAGTCTATGTCTTATCACCCGGAGCATCTATCCGCAATTCTATTATAAAACCAATTTATTATTCTGACTTGGTTTCAGCGTTTATAAGCGATAATATTAAGACCGGTATTTCGTTCGAAGCTAAAAATATTGAATATTATTTTAAAAACGGTGCAATCGGATTGCACGAAATGTCTTTTTACGAAGAATCGGGTAAATTAGTTGGTATTATGGGCGCAAGCGGCACCGGTAAGTCAACATTATTAAATGTATTAAACGGTTCTGCATTACCCACAAAAGGCGAAGTCCTTATAAACGCTATCGATATTCATACAGACAAAGCAAATATAGAAGGAATTATAGGCCATGTTTCGCAAGACGACTTACTTATTGAAGAATTGACCGTATTCCAGAACCTTTATTATAACGCAAAACTTTGTTTCGACAATTATACCGAGTTTCAAATTATCAGAACCGTACTAAAACTTTTGCAAAGTCTTGGTTTATATGAAATAAAGCACATGAAAGTTGGAAGTCCTCTGAATAAAAAGATTAGCGGCGGACAACGTAAACGATTAAACATTGCATTAGAACTTATTCGCGAACCATCGGTGCTTTTTCTCGACGAACCAACCAGTGGTCTTTCGTCCCGCGATTCGGAAAACATTCTTGACTTGCTTAAAGAATTAACACTCAAAGGCAAACTTGTATTTGTTGTAATTCATCAACCATCATCGGATATTTTTAAAATGTTCGATAAATTACTAATTCTTGACCGTGGCGGATTTTTGGTTTACGATGGCGATCCAGTCGAATCAATCATTTATTTTAAATCGCGCATCCATCAGGCAGATTGGAACGAAAGCGAATGTCATGTCTGCGGAAATGTTAATCCTGAACAAATATTCAATATCGTTGAATCTCAGGTAATCGATGAATATGGTAATCTGACGCACACACGTCGAAAATCGCCAAAAGAATGGCACAACCATTTTAAAGAATTTCAAAAACACGAACCAATTAATGAAGACGAAATTAAAGAATTACCACCCATAACATTTCGAATCCCGAATAGTTTAAAACAATTCTGGGTATTTGTAAAACGCGATGTACTTTCGAAACTTGCCAATACACAATATTTATTTATCAACCTGTTTGAAACACCTTTACTTGCCTTATTGCTTTCGTACATTATTAAATATTACAATGTTGACGTCGCAAACGAATATGGTTATACATTTAGCGAAAATAGCAATGTACCGGTTTATATTTTCATGTCGGTAATTATTGCAATGTTTATTGGGTTGACTGTTAGCGCAGAAGAAATAATTAAAGATCGCAAAATACTTAAACGCGAATCGTTCCTGAATCTTAGCCGTTCCAGCTATTTGTTATCGAAGGTTGCAATACTCCTTGGCATTTCGGCTTACCAGTCATTAATTTATGTATTGATTGGAAATTCCATTATCGAAATTAAGGGAATGTATCTCGAATACTGGTTAGTTCTGTTTAGTACTTGGACATGCTCATGTCTGTTAGGTTTAAATATATCCGATTCATTTCGAACGTCAATTACAATATACATTTTGATACCATTCTTGATAATACCGCAAATAATACTCAGCGGCATTTTAGTAAAATACGATAAACTTAACCCGACAATATCAGCACCCAATTCCATACCATTTTATGGCGAGGTAATAACTGCGCGATGGGCTTACGAAGCGCTGGCAGTACGGCAATTTGTTACAAACAAATACGAACAGCGGATTTACGGTTACGATAAAATAATGAGTAACTCCGAATTTAAGAAAAATTATTTGTTCCGCACCCTTGATAATAAAATTGTTAATTGCGAACGCAATTTTTCGCAAATTACAGAAAAAGTGCAAATTATTAGCGACCTTAATCTTATTCGAAATGAAATTACCAAAGAGATGAAAGTTACACCAATAATTCCATTTACTGACTTGAATAACATTTATTACGATAAACTTACACCGGCAATCATTAATTCAGTCCGCAATTACTTTGACCTTGTTACTAAATACTATATAAAACGCTATAATTCGGCAAATAAAGAGAAAGATAACATTGTCTCCAAATTTCAAAAGACGCAAGATGACAAAGATAAGTTTGTGATGTTGAAAAAACATTATCACAACGAAGGACTTGAAGAACTGGTACGTAATTCAAACGATTTGACACGCATAATGGAATATAATGGCACAATATATCAAAAGAATGACCCGATTTTTCAAGACCCGGTAAGTCCTTTTGGGAAAGCACATTTTTATGCGCCACGCAAAAAAGTAATTTCGGGTTATGTTGATACTTTTTGGTTTAACATCTGGATTATTTGGTTGATGACAGGTCTGTTATATTGGTGTTTATACAACAGGGGAATCTATAAATTACTCGAATACTTTGCATCTTATACTTCGCGGATATTTAAGAAAGACAATATTTATACGCCGGTTGTAAAATAATATTCGATAAGACCTTGTTTAAATCTTTCAGCCATTGCTCGATGGAAGTGTAAATTTGAAATGGCTTCCTTTATTTAATTCACTTTCTACCCATAATTTGCCATTGTGTTTTTCCACAAATTCTTTGCAAAGTAGCAGTCCTAAGCCGGTTCCTTTTTCGTCATCTGTGCCTAAAGTCGATAGTTTTTCGCTTATTTTAAATAATTTATTTTTATTTTCGTCACTCATGCCTACGCCATTGTCGCTAACAGTAATTTCAACAACGTCATTTTTAAGAGCAGCTATAATTCTGATGTTCCCATTTTTATTGGTAAATTTAATAGCATTCGATAGCAAATTCCTTAAAATTGTATATAACATATTTCTGTCAGCAAAAACAGTTAAATTATCTGACAGTTCGTAATTTATCGAAATATTTTTTGCTTTGGAAATATTTTCGTTTAGCACAATAACATCAACAACTAAGTTTTCGAGTTTAAAATTGGCAGGATCAAATTCGATATTACCGCTCTGTGCTCTTGACCATTCCAAAAGACTTTCTAAAAGTTTGAAAGCGCTTTTACTCGATGTATAAATAGCGCTTATAAATTTGACAATTAACTCTTTTTCATAACTATCTATATTGGAAATAAGCAGTTCTGAAAAACCTAAAATCGAATTAAAAGGATTTTTGAGATCATGCGCAATGATGCCGAAAAATTTATCTTTAGTTGCATTTAATTCAGCAAGTTGTTCATTTTGGTGAATAATCGTTCGCTCTGCTTGTTTGCGTGCGGTTATATCTTCTTTAATTGATATAAAATTGATTATGTTTTGATTGCTATCGAAAATAGGCGCTATTATAGCGCTTTCTATAAATTCGTCGCCATTCTTTTTTTTATTTATAAATTCGCCGGTCCAAATTTTGCCCGACGTAATAGTTTGCCAAAGGTCCTTATAAACTGACACATCTGTTTTGCCCGATTTTAACATACCCGGATTGGTGCCAATAGCTTCTTGTACAGTATATCCTGTAAGTTCGGTAAATTTTGGATTTACATATTCGACATTTCCTTTTATATCCGTAATTACTATTGTTGTTGGGCTTTGTTCTATTGCAATCGATAATTTATTAATTTGTTGTTCTGCTTTTTTAAGCTCATTAATATTTTGTAACAGAGTACCATTGGCTTTTTTCGTATGCTTGTAATTTCTATAAATGACATAAGCAAAAATTAAAATGGTTAATAATATGACTGCCAGACTGCCGGTAACAATGTGCTGTTTTAATATTATTGAATCGTTAACTGTTTTTTTATTAAAAGCCTCAATTGCTTCCATTTTTTTATGTTGCTCGGTTTGATAATTCATTTCGAGCGTTATAATTTTTTTTAAATCTTTAATTTGAAGACTGTCTTTTAATGTATTTACAATAGATTGTATTTCATAGGCTTTATTAAAATCATGCGATTCGTAATACGCTCTTTGCAGCGCCTCATAAGCCTTTTGTTGCAATGACGGATTTTTTGCTGCGACTGCCATTTCCATCGATTGGATTAAATAATAAACAGCTAATTTATAGTTTTTTACAGAAATGTAATATTTACCTAAACCTAAATAAGCCGATTTATTGTTGTATTTCGCAAATAGACCGGAACTTTTTTGGTAAGACTTAAATGCACTATCGAGTTGATTTAATTCGACATAACAATCGCCTATATTTTGCAACGAAACAGCTATGGCATCTGGTTGCCTTAAATTAATCCGCATATCCAGACTTTGTTTAAAGTTGACCAGCGCTTGCGTCCACTTTTTCAGATTTTCGTAAATTAAACCTTTTTGGTTAAAAACATAAGCCAGACCAGCTTTATCGCCAAGCAAACGGAAAAGTTTATCGGCTTTTTCTACAAATTCGAGCGCTTTATCGTATTCTTCGAGACGCATATAAATATCGCAGATATTATTATTGGAATAGGCAATCTCTTTGTTGCACAAAGGCTGTTGGGCGGTGGAAAAAACTTTGAAAAAATATTCCATTGCTTTGGAATATTCGCCCGAATTGCGTTTAACAATTCCTAATTTGTTCAAAACATCGCACTGTCCGAGTATATTTTTTTGTTGAACGTAAATGGTAAGCGCTTTTAAACCATAATCATTAGCCGACGTTATATTGTCGTTTCTCAATTCCCAACATAATTCTTTGTAAATATTGGCTTTGGCAGAATCAGTTGTTGTATGTCCAAGCCTAATAAGTAAACTATCAACGACTTTATTGTTTTGAGCGAAAATATTAACTGAATAGAATAAAAGCAGGGCAATATAAATTATTTTTTTTATCATTAAATTATTGGTTGTGAAACTTAAATGTCTTACTATTTTAAAATAATAATAATTGTTTTAATAACACTCATATTTTTAGTTGTTTATAAAAAATACGAATTGTTTGCACAAAACTGACAAACGCAAATATACAAAAAAAACTGTCAACTAATCAGCCCATTTATTTTATTATTTTCTTATATGCTTCTGGCAATCTAAAAAAAGACAGGGCTTAATTGTTTAAACTACGGTTTTAGCAATTTGAAAGACATTCGTTGTGCTTTAAATCACCTTACATGTATTAAAAAAGTGTTCCGAAATGAAAAAAAAACGTCCCGAAATGAAAAAAAAACGTCCCGAAATGAAAAAAAACTGTCCCGAAATGAAAAAAAACTGTCCCGAAATGAAAAAAAAACGTCCCGAAATGAAAAAAAAATGATAAATTAGTAGAAAAAATATTGTATAACAAGTTTATATATAACTTAACACTGTTTTACATTTATATAACAGTGTTAAAATATCATATAATCAACTTATTAGTTATTAATTAATAATTTTATATTTTGTATATAATTAATAACTAATAATTAATAATTAATTGTTATTATACAATTATTTTTCGGTAAAAACAAAAATAAATGCAAAAAAATTTGGAGATTAAAAAAATGTGTTTTATATTTGCATAGAAATTAGAACGATACATTATTGAAATTTTTAGTAAAATAAAATAATGACTCTGGTAGAAAATTTCGGAACACAATTTAAGTACAATAATGTATCGTTCGCTACCAGAAAAATTTAATTTAATTTTTATGTTAAACAACAAAGGAAATGTTTCGTACTTCGAAACAACTGCGAAAGCAGAACAGATGGCAGAAAATCTCCATCGCGATTTACCCGATTTTGCAGCTTATGGCGTAACCGCCGATAAGATTGCCGGGTTCGAAACCGGTATCAAAACAGTAGAAAACCTGTTTAACGATACTAATTGGCAAGCACAGTATCAATTGGCAGTTCAAAGAAGGAACGCCCTACGCGACAACTTGCTTGCAGGTCTTAAAAAAGTCGGAACTACGCTCAATTACTACTTCAGCGGAAGCTTGGAACACGAAGCGCAGTTTCAGTTAACAGCATTGTGTTTGCTTACTGACCGACAACTTTCTGACCGTGCAGCAAATTTTGTCAATTCGTTGCTTGCCAATGCTCCTAAACTGCTCGAGGCGGGCATTACCAACGATGTTATTACGCAAGTAAGCGATTTGCAGACGGCTTATGCTGCTGCAATTGCCGAAGTCGCATCGACAAAGTTGCAACGAAAGCTTGCCACGCAGGATCGCAACCAAAAGCTCTTGGATTTATACAATTCTATGATGCTTTTTAGCGAAATCGGTAAAACACATTGGAAAAATGTAAACGATGTGAAATATGCCGAGTATGTAATTTACCGGGCGCCGTCGCCTAAAGCGCCTCCGCCGGTTACGCCAGCCGCTCCGCCGGCTAATGCAGCCACACCAACTGAAACGGTGGCTGCATAAACAATCGAAAAAAAACCGCTCGAACAGAGCGGTTTTTTTATTTTCAAGAAATCAGACGTTTTTAAAACGTATGACTTCTTTTTTTAATTTTTTTAAAATTCAGAAAATTAAATTAAATTTGTATTTCATATTAGTTGCTTAGTTTATAAAAGAGTGAAAACGCTATTACCATCAAAATCGAAAAAGATTAAACCGGTTCTGAACCAATTGGCTATCTTGTACAGGCAGCATTACGGCGCTCGGTTGAAATATTTGATTTTATATGGCTCGTTTTCTCGCGGCGATTTTAATGCTGATTCGGATATTGATATTTTAGTTGTATTAGACAAGGTTCCATCATTTTATAAAGAGAATGAAACCCTTATTTCAATCAAACTCGACTTGATACTTGAGTATGACATTTTTATTTCTACCACTCCCGTTTCGCTTGACCAATATGAACACTCGGTATTTCCCTTTTACAAAAATGTTAAAAAGGAGGGTTTCTATTTATGATAGAAATTGTAGGAAAGACTTTAATTGAAGCAAATGAATGTTTATTAGATGCCGATGTTTTATTACAATCAGCTCGGTATAAAGCCACGGTTACAAGATGTTATTACGCAATATTTCATGCTGCAAAAGCCATATTACTATCAATACAAGTCGATGCTCATACACATCAAGGAGTTTATACACAATTTAATAAACATTTTATAAAAACAGGCTTATTCGATAAATCATTTTCGCGCATATTTGGGAAACTACTTGATGACAGATTGGCAAGTGATTACGAAATAGGTTTTGATGCTGGTAATGATGACGCTTTACATGCTTACAACGAGGCAAAATTTTTTTACGAAACAATTTTTAAATATTTGAACCAATAAATTTAATACACTTAGACGTTGTTTAAAATTAAATTTATTAGCGAATAATAAGTCTGAAAGACTTAAATATGAATAACCATGCAGGATAACAATTTAATAAATTTAAACAACCTCTTAATAAATCTAAGTCTATTAAAAACCGGGTAATTTCTCAAATTAAAAAAAAGAGTATATTTGTAATCTAAGCTAATATAGATTTATATGACAAAAGATACTGCAATTAAATTATTTAACGAAAATCAAGTGCGCTGCGAATGGGACAGCGAAACAGAAAAATGGTATTTTTCGATAGTTGATATCATTGAAGTACTAACACAAAGTCCTGATGCAGGAGCGTACTGGCGGAAATTAAAAGAACGCCTTAAAAAAGAAGGAAATGAAACCGTGACAAACTGTCACACTTTGAAAATGGAAGCAGCTGACGGCAAAATGCGACAAACCGATGTTGCTGATACTGAAACTTTATTTCGCTTAATTCAATCCATTCCGTCGCCAAAAGCCGAACCATTTAAATTGTGGCTGGCAAAAGTGGGTTACGAGCGAATTGAAGATATGGAAGACCCTTCGAAGTCGATAGACCGCGCGATGGAATATTACCAAATGAAAGGTTATTCGGAAGCTTGGATAAATCAAAGACTCAAAAGTATCGAAGTACGTAAAGATTTAACCGACGAATGGAAAAACCGGGGAGTTCAAGAAGGTTTAGAATTTGCAATACTTACAGATGAAATTACCAAAGCATGGTCTGGAATGAAAGTGAAAGAATATAAAGAATTCAAAGACTTAAAAAAAGAAAATCTGCGCGATAATATGACCAATTTAGAACTTGTACTTAATATGTTAGCCGAAGCCACCACCACCGAAATATCTAAAACACGAGAACCAGTTACATTTAACGAAAATAAAGCGGTTGCAAACGAAGGCGGAACAATTGCCGGCAACACACGCAAAGCAATTGAACAAAAAACCGGTAAAAAAATATTATCGAAATTAAATGCCAAGCATTTAGAAAATGGTAAAAATAATTTGAAAGAAATTGAATAATCCATTCTATACTCAATCTGACTGTTTAAAAAAAACTGATTTTTCTTACGAATATTATTAAAGTAAAATAAACGCTAATCAAATGTATAAATATTCAATAAAAATCATAATCATCAGCATTTTATTAATAAGTTGTTTTACAATTGCAGCACAGGATTTCCATGGAATGATTATAGCCGGTATAACAGGCAGTCAGATTGATGGCGACACGCAAGCAGGATACAATAAAATGAATGGTTTGTTCGGCTTAGACGTAATTTATCAAATAACTCCGGCATGGGGCTTGCAAACCGGACTGGAATATCAAGGAAAAGGCGCGCAGAAAAATATCAATCCAAACAATAACGATTATACATATTTTATAACACGTTTACATTATGTTGAAATACCGGCATTAATAAATTATACTTTCCGCAATAAGATTGTTGCCGAATTTGGATTCAGTGTTGGCTATCTGTTAAGCGCTTCACAAGAAAAAGACGGCTATCCGTCGCCCGACGACATTATGACGCGCATATTACCATTCGATATAAACGCCAAAGCAGGCATAAATTATGTATTGACAACACATTTGGGCGCGACTTTCAGGTGGGGTTATTCCGTTAAACCGATTGCACTGAATCCGGCATGGTACAATAGTTTGATTAGTATAAGTTTATTTTATAAATTTGCACAAAAAGATAATCAATAAACAAAATGAAAATAGTAGAAATAGATTTTCAGCGTCAGCGCGACTTTGGCGATAAAATGAATGCCACTTTTATTTTTATTACGCAAAATATTGCAATGCTTTTAAAGTTGTTACTGTATTTTGCAGGACCTTTTATATTAATAGCTTCAATTTTTACTGCCTATTATCAAAAAAATATTTTGTCATTACTGGCAATAAATATGTCAAATCCATTTGAAATCTTAAACAAAATATTTAATTTCGATTATTTGATGGTTTTGATATTTACCATACTGGCTCATTTGATGTTAATGAATGTTACGTATAGTTATATATCGCTTTATGTGCAACGCGGACAAAGCAAAATAACCATCGAAGACGTCTGGAACGAAACAAAAGACAATTTTATTCGCGTTTTTACTTCGGTAATATTAAGCGGAATAGTAATTATAATATCTTGTATATTTCTCTTATTTCCGGGACTATATGTTGCGGTTGCATTTAGTATTTTAGTAATAATTATTGTGCACGAAAAGATCGATTTCTTCGAAGCATCTTCGCGCTGTTTCTATTTAATCAGACATCATTGGTGGGAAACTTTTGGATTAATCATAGTCATAAGCATTGTAACGAGTTTTATCAGTTATATTTTTATGATTCCACAATTAGTATTAACAATATTTGTAACTATGGGAATTGTGCAAAAAACATTGACCGAAAATACAAATATTGCGTTTGCAGTGGTTACAGCTTTTAGCACTTTTGGAAGAACTTTATTATCTGTAATCCCGATAATAGCCATTGCATTTCAATATTTCAGTCTTGTCGAAGAAAAAGAAAGTCCGTCGCTTTTGAAACGTATTGATGAAATAAATCAATAAATATTTATAGATTTGCAATTTATTTACATGCCGAAATTTGTCATTATATCGTTTTTAATACTGATTTGCAATTTAGCTTCTGCCAGAATTGAAATTAAAACAGACACGAATCAAATTCAACTTAGAGCTTTTAGCAAACAAAAAATTGAAACTTTTAAGAAAGACCGAAGCTTTGATTATTTAACCGAACCTGTTGTTCCTGTTACTTTGTGGGATAAAATTATACAATGGATTTACAGACAGATTATGAAATTATTCAGCAACGATGGAATAGCGCCATATATTAGATATGCCATTTTTGCTGTATTTATTTTTGTGATTATTTTGCAAATTTACCGAAAAAATTTTTCGTTAATCTTTTACAAAAGTGCTAAACAGAAAAATTTTGAATATTCGGGCAACGAACAAACCATAATTGGCAGGAACTTTGACAATGAAATATCAGTAGCTTTGTCGTCGCAAAATTTTAGATTAGCAACACGCTTGTATTATTTAAAAATGTTGCGAAAATTAAGCGATACTGCAATCATTATCTGGCAACAGAATAAAACAAATTATGACTATTACCGCGAATTACAAAAAACGTCGTATAAAGAATCTTTCGCGCGACTCACATTTTTGTATGAATACGTCTGGTACGGTCAGTTTGCGATTGAACAAAATACATTTAATAATTTACAAAACGAATTCGAAACATTTTTTAATAACATAAACATATAAAATGCAGCTAACTGCTAAAACATTACACGGTTTGGAAGAAATACTTGCCACCGAACTGCGCGCACTCGATGCACAAAACGTGCAGATTCAGAAACGCGCCGTTACATTCGATGGCGACACCGCTTTAATGTATAAATCAAACCTGTATTTGCGGACTGCCATAAAAATATTACAACCAATCCATACTTTCGAAGCCATTAATGAGCAACAGCTTTATGACGGCGTACAACAAATTGATTGGTCGCAATATATGAAAGTTACCGATACGCTTGCTATCGATGGTGTGGTTAATTCAAATTATTTCAATCATTCCGGTTATGTCGCTTTAAAAAGTAAAGATGCCATTGTCGATCAATTCCGCGACAAAACAGGCGAGAGACCGAATGTCGATACACAAAATCCTACGTTGCGTATTAATATTCATATTTCCGATAATGTTTGCAATATTTCTTTAGACGCCTCGGGCGAACCTTTGTTTAAACGCGGTTATCGACTGGAGCGCGATATTGCACCTTTAAACGAAGTGCTTGCTGCCGGATTGATTAAACTTACCGGTTGGGATGGTCAGTCGAACTTTGTTGACCCGATGTGCGGTTCCGGTACTTTGCCAATTGAAGCTGCGCTTATTGCGTTGGACATTCCGCCGGCAATATTGCGCAAAGAATTTGGTTTTGAAAAATGGAATAACTTTGACGAACCGGTTTGGAAACAAATACGCGAAACCGCACAACAAAAATTCGAAGACAATCGCAAAGAATTTCAATACATGATACAAGGTTCTGACATGTCGGGCAAAGCATATCGTATTTCGACCGAAAATATAGAACATATTGGTTTCGATAAAATAATTAAACTAAATTACAAACCGCTTGACGAATATACACCTCCGTCCGGTGGCGGTATTGCGGTGATGAATCCGCCTTATGGCGAACGCATGAAGTCCGAAGATATAACCACACTTTATAAAATGATTGGCGACAATCTTAAAAAAAAGTACGCCGGTTATGACGTTTGGATATTAAGTAATAATATAGAAGCAATTAAACACATTGGGCTGCATCCATCGCGAAAAATTGCTATGTTTAATGGTTCGTTGGAATGTAAATTTTTAAAATTTGCAATTTACGAGGGCAGTAAAAAAGTGAAAAAACAATAATTTTTTTTCATAAGTATTCAAGATAAAAATATTTTTTATATATTTGTCATTAGAAAAAGTTTTGCGAATCTGGTAGAAAGACAAAACGTAAAATTTAAAAGAAATGAGTTTTAACTTACAGGAATGGTACGATAATATGAATAATGACAATGTCGTTTTTTCATTTCGTGGTGCTATTACTGCAGAGTTAATTACTGATGTTCTTTCGACAGTGGAACAAAAACTGGAGGAAATAAATGAAAACCCGAAACTAAAAAAAAAAGTGTATAATGTTTTAGTGGAAGCTTTGCAAAATTTGTTTCATCATATCGATATTCCGCCCGACAAAGAATTGTTGCAACTGGACGATCGCTTTGCGATATTTTTCCTTTCGAAAATTGATGATTCATACCGCATTACAACCGGTAATTTTATCAAGATGGAAAAATATCAGATTTTGAAAGACCGTTTGGACCAGATTAATTATTTGTCGCAGGACGAATTAAAGTCGCTCTACAAATTAATTCTTAACAACGAAGAATTTTCGGACAAAGGCGGCGGCGGTTTGGGAATGATTGACATTGCAAGAAAAACAGGAAATAAATTAAAATATACATTTTTTGATTTTAACAAAGATTATAATTTTTTCAGTTTAGAAGTGATTGTAAATTAATAAGTAATAAAGGATATAAAAAAATAAATAAAATGAAATCAATATCAATATCCGGAACACCTAAGACACCGACTGTAAAATTTGATGCAGAGACAGGGGTTATTGAAATAAAGGGACGCTCGATTCCAGAAAATTCAATTGAGTTCTACAAACCTTTGGTAGATTGGTTAGAGGAGTATGCACAACATACTGCAAAATTAACCGAAGTCAATATTGAATTAGAGTATTTCAATACCAGTTCGTCGAAGTGTATTTTAGATGTGTTCAAAAAGCTGGAAGCTGTTTACAAAAATAGAAAAGATGGTCTTGGCGATGTTATTATCAATTGGTACTACGAAGAAGATGACGAAGATATGCTCGAAGCCGGCGAAGACTATCAATCTATTTTAAAGATTCCGTTCAAGATGATTGAAATAGAGGAGTAAATAAATCTTATTATTTTATAAATGGTAAGATAGTTAAATCGTTTACGCAAGTAAATGATTTAACTATTTTTTATTATTATCAATTAACAATTAACAATTAACAATTTTTCAAAATTATTCTTCCCACTTTTGTACCCGCAAATAATTATCAGTCCTGTAAATGGATGCATTGTGGGTGTCTTTATTGTTTCCAATTAAAAAACCAAAAGTAATTTCGTGCGTATTTTGACCACCGGTGCTTAAAGTTTGTCCGCCGGTTTCGAAACTGTAATTAAGCGAGATTCGTTTATAAACAACTGTCCCAATGTCAAAACCAATAGAACCCGGATTGCGAAATAACAATCCAGCCCAAACCAATCGCTGATATCTAACTAACAACGAAACCTGATAATTGATTGGTAAATCGGTTGGTTTTGTAAAAACGACAGACGGTTCAATGCGGTACGTCGAGTTAATGTCGTAAAACCCGGCAGCAAATGTTGTATATTGTGGACTGTACTTAAAAACTTCGAAATTAGATGCGCTGTTTTTAATTTGATTTGTAAACAATCGGTTTGCTGTGAATCCGACGTTAAAGTTGTTGAAATGATATATTATTCCGGCGTCGGCATTTAAAACATTGGCGTGATTGTAGTCTGCATTATTTATAACAGGGTCGTTTTGTTTAACAAGCGAAATATTTGTAAAATCAATCGTGTTGTTAAAATACTGAAAGCCTAAGCCAAAACTTATTGTCTGGTTATCGGTTATTTTGAAACGGTACGCATAATCGACAGCAAAGTTAAGGTCGTTGAAAATACCTGCCGACTCGGTTTGGAATCTTACGCCTAAACCAGAATTTGTTGTAAGCGGTCCGTTAAAAACCATATCTTTGTGAGTCGGTGCGCCGCTAAGTCCTACCCAACTGGAACGATATGTAAAGAAAAATTCGTAATTGCCATTGTATCCTGCATAAGCCGGAGATAAAGCATAATTGTTTAGTAAATATTGGTCGGTGGTTTGTTTTGGCTGCGCTTGTATGCCAACCGATAGTAAAAGTGCGATTATTAATATATAATTTTTTTTCATGCTACTTCATTCATAAATTATTAATTATTAGTTGTCAGCAATTAGTTGTAGCTTATAATTAACAACTAATAAGTAACAACCAATTTTTTATCTTAAAATGTTTACACAGCCTTTATAAACTATGTCGTTTGCTTTAATCCAGTAATAATAAGGTCCGGCGGGTAGAACTTTACCTTGACTTGTACCGTCCCAGTCGTTTTTGTAATTCGACGAACTATATACGGCATTGCCCCATGCGTCAAATATTTTTATTTCGACAGAATAAAAACCGTCGATTAGTTTTATAATAAAATTATCGTTGATACCGTCGCCGTTTGGAGTCATTACATTGTTTGCTACAATATCGCTTGTGGCGGCTTTGGTAACAATATCGAAAGTGCGTTCGTTTTTGCAGCCGTGAAAATCGGTAACTGCGACAGAGTAGGAGCCAGCCTGATTTATAATTATAGAATCGGCGCTCGAATTGTTTGACCAAAGTTTCGATGCGTAATTGCCGATTGTTTTGACATAAACCGGCGTACCGCCATAAACTATGGAATCGGGATTGAAATGCAAATTAATAACCGGATTTGCAAGTATCAACACATTATATGTAACTGTGTCGCGGCAATTATTGTCGGAAATGGCGATGAGTGAAACTGTATAATTGCCTGAATTGCTATACTGGTGGTCTGGATTGACGTCGGAACTTAAATACTGGTCGCCAAAAGACCATGAATGTGAAATGATGCTGCCTATGTTGATGAGCGACAAATCGGAAAAATGTGTAACATCGCCCAGACAGGTTTTTTCAAAAGTAAAGTCTGCCAGTGGGTTTTGATTGACGTTTACCGTCAAGCTGGTAGTATTGGTGCAACCGTTGTCGGATAGTACCGAAAGTTTTGCCGTAAAGCTGCCCGATGTCGGATAAATGTAAGTCGGATTAAAAGATGTATTATCAATTTTGCCGTCGTTGTTAAAATCCCACGCGCAAGATGCTATTGTTCCAGTTGTTATTGCTGATTTATTTGTAAATGTGGTTGGTTGCATAAAACAGGCATTATTGGCAAGGAAATGTGCGACGGGAATTGGATATACAAGAACGGTTTTGGGCGCTGTGGTTGTATAAACTTCATTTGTAAAAGTAATTATTTGCAAACTTACTTTAAATGTATCGGCAAATTGAAATGTGTATGAGATTGATTTGCCCAGCGCATCAGTAAAAACACCATCGTTGTTCATGTCCCAGTTCCAGCTTGCAATTTGATTGTCGGGCAAAGAACAACTTCCAGTAAATTGAATAGGCGCGCCAAAGCAGGCGTTGGTCGCAACAAAATCGACGGTTACAGCTTTTGCCACGAGTCCCAACTGTATTAAAATTAAAATTGATATGATTCTTTTCATGGATATAATTTTTTCAAAATTAAAAATTATATTTCAAAACAACGAAATTTGTTTTAATGATTCGGTACAATTTTAATATTGGTTTGACGGGCATTAAAAAAATGCCGCTTAAAAGATTTAACAACGTCTTATCTAAGTATGTGAACATAATATTTATGGTATTCGGTTCGATACAATAAACTATTTTATACCGCTTTGCGAATTGTCTTGTCCATTATCAGTTGTCCATTTACTTAATTTGCTAATCAACTAATCCCTTTCCATCGAGAATTTGTGGCACACATTTTTCAATCCTCGATTCGCGGGTTTTGGATTGTTTGGGTGCAGAAAAATAGAGAATATATGCTCTTTGCCGTCCCGGCGTCAATAAATCAAAAGCACTTTTCAACGCAGGGCTTTCATCTAATTTATTTTTAAATTCTTCTGGGATGGAATATTCCGAAGTTTTTTTCAATTCCACTTTCAAACCGGCTTTTTCCACTTCAATGGCTTCATAAATATAGGCTTTCAGGATAGTTTCCCGATCAATTATTTCATTAATATTGGTGAACCGAATCTGGCGCCCCGACTGAACATTCTCAGTTTGTTGGATTAAAAAACCATAAGTATCCTTTAGCAAGGCGCCTTTGTGGAATAGAAGCGCGCAGTATTCTTTAAATCCATGTATTAAAACTATGTTACTTTCCTGAAACGTGTAACAAGGAACGCCCCACTTTAATTCTTCTATCAGCCCACATTCCAGAACAATTATTCTCAATTTATTAAATTCTTCTTGCCACTTTTGGGCTTTATTAAAAAAGAAATCAACCTTAGGATTCATATTATTCATTGTAATTTTGATATTAAAATTTGTTTATTAGTCTTGTAATTGATAATGTAAGTGTGTGAACATAATTTTTATGGTATTCAATTCATATCAATAAACTATTTTTTAACGCTTTGCGAATTGTCCATTGTCCATTTACTTACCTTTGCTTTACAATAATTGCTAACGCTCCAAAAAAAATCGCGATTGTTCTTTAATCGGTGCAAAACTGTAAATGATGCACATACACGGATACATACAAATATTCCTAACACAATAATAAATAAAAACAATTATAGTTTAGCAATTTCTACTGTCAATGTTTTAAAAACAATCTGTAAAGTAGTGTTTAATTCATCCATCAAGTCATTAAGTTGGTCTGTATTTATGTTGTTTTTTCCAAATTTTTCGATGCTGCGGATAACGTCTTTCAAGTTTTCAATTTCAAGAATATCGATGGAAGGTTTCATTTTGTGCGCCAGATTGCCAAGTAATTCGTATTGTTTTTGCGTTAAGCGTTCATTCATTTCTTGCAATATTGGTGGACTTACTTGCAAAAACATTTCGGCAAGACGCTTTACTTCCGATTGATTATTGCCAAGCAACGACGACATCTTTTTTAACGAAAACATTTCTTTTGCTTCGGCAGGTTGATGTTGGATGTTTGCGGTTTTTGGCGGTGCGGCGCGATGATTTTTTAGCATTTCATCAACTTTTGCAATAAAACTTGTTGGTTCAATTGGTTTTAAAAAATAATCATTGGCGTCTGTTTCTTTGCATAGTTTTTCGGTATTTGCCAGCGTGTTTGATGTTACAACAAGAATTGGTGTTGTTATTTTTAGTTCTTGCCGGATTATATTAATTGCTTCAATGCCATTCATTACCGGCATTTGTATGTCCATTACTATAAAATCATATTTTTTTTGTTTCGTTTTTTCGACGCCGATAGCGCCATTCGCAGCTATATCCACCTGCATCGTCATCTTTTTAAGTATCGACGAAATTATGATTTGGTTAATAGAATCGTCCTCTACTAAAAGCGCTGTGAGATTTTCCTTATTTATAGATTCCATATCGATTGAAATGGGTGGAATTATATTGCTTTAAAATAACTAAATTAGACTTTTTTTGTAAATCGAGCAAAATCTTAATATATTATTTTTAAAATGCTGCAAATTATGTGCAATTATATATAATTTTATCGTCGAAAAAAAATGGAATTGCTCTTAAAGATTGTTTATGATTTATATTTCGGCTTTATTGTTAGGATTGTTTGGTAGTTTGCATTGCGCGGGTATGTGCGGACCAATAGCTTTGTCTATACCGTTGAGTAATAAGAAATTTTCGACAAAATTTACTGGTGCATTTATTTACAATGCCGGTCGTATTCTTACTTATTCTTTGCTGGGCTTACTTTTTGGATTGATGGGCAGCGGATTGGCTATGTTTGGTTTTCAAAAAATAGTATCGGTATTTGCCGGTGTATTTATGTTAGCAGCCGGCGTTTATCTTGCGTTTGTTGGAAACTTTGCAATCTTAGAAAAATTAAACATCTTTAACCGTCCGGTAATCCGTAAGTTTTGGTCAAAGTTGTTTTCGCAGCGTAGTTTTTTGTCTTTATTTATGATTGGTATTTTCAATGGTCTGTTACCTTGCGGTCTTGTGTATCTGGCATTGTCGGGCGCGCTTTATACCGGCAACATTTATCAAGGAACATTATATATGTTTTGTTTTGGTATTGGCACTGTGCCTATGTTACTAACCATTGTATTAGCAGGTAATTATTTGTCAGCAAAATTTCGCGCAAAACTGTATAAAATTGTACCGTATTATATTATTTTGATTGGTTTGCTAATGATTTTGCGCGGAATGGGTTTAGGAATACCATATTTGAGTCCGGCAGAAAACAAATTGACACCTGCCAAACAAACCGAAAAAGAAATGAGTAAAGGCGATTGTTGTAAGAAAAAAAATTAGCTGGTTATGTGTAAGATGTCATCTTTTCAAGATGACATCTTATATTTTTCACAATTGTTTTTTATCGATAATTTTAAACAAATTATCACGATAATTATCAGAAATAGGAATTTCGTGTGTGCCAATGTGTACGCGGTTTTTACTAACAGAATCAATTTTGTTGACAGCAATTATAAACGACTTATGAACCCTGACAAACTGGTCGGGCGACAAACGGTTTTCGATTGCTTTAAGACTTGACAACGTTAGCGTTGGTTTTGAACCCGAAAATATTTTGATATAATCTTTCAAACCTTCGATAAACAATATATCGCTGATTTGTATTTTGATAACTTTATAATCGGCTTTAACAAAAATGTAATCGTTTTCGGGTTGAACAAAATTAGTTTGTGGTTCTTGCGGTTTGATAAAGTTTAAATAATCTTTCGCTTTGGTGGCTGCGCGTAGAAAACGGTCGAACGGAACAGGTTTTAATAAATAGTCTAACACTTCCAATTCAAAACCTTCGACAGCATATTTTTCATAAGCCGTTATAAAAATTGCCAATGGTTTTTCTTTCAGACTTTTTAGCATTCCAAGTCCGGTAAGGTTCGGCATTTCGATGTCCAAGAAAACTAAATCAATTTTTTCGGTTTGAAGAAATTCAATCGCATCAAAAGCATTGCTGAATTTGTTGCGCAAATTGAGAAATGGAATTTTACGAATGTTGTCTTCCAGTAAATCCAAAGCCAGCGGCTCATCGTCAATAGCAATGCAGTTAATCATGCGTTTCGATTGTTAAGTCAACAATAAATTTATTGTTGTTTTTCGAAATACTCAAAATATGTTTCGATGGATAAAGAATATTCAACCGTCGCGTTACATTCTTTAAACCAATTCCTTCGTTTTCGTTTTGTTTGACATGGTTTGCGTCAGAATAATTCGAAATTTTAAAAATGACTTTTGAATCGATTACGTTTATGGATATTTTTATTTCGGACTTTATTTGTGGATTAATTCCGTGTTTAAAAGCATTTTCGACAAACGTTATAAAAAGCAATGGTTCAATTTTAATCGGATAAATATTTCCGTCAACTTTAAAGTCAATCGAAACATTATTTGCTAGACGCATCTTCTGAATGTCAATATAATCGTGTAAATATTGAATTTCTTTTTCCAGTTCCACTTTGTCTTCCTGCGATGTGTAAAGATTGTAGCGCATCAGTTGCGAAAGTTTAATAATTGCCGGTTCTGTGTCGTCGCTTTTTTTGCGGGCGAGCGAGCAAATGTTATTCAGGACATTGAAAAAGAAATGCGGATTCATTTGCGATTTCAGGTAAGCCAACTCAGCGCCCAATTTTTCTTTTTCGAGCAATGTTTTTTGACTTTCGTTTTTAAACCATTCGTTTGTCATTTTGATGCCGGTGCTGATTGCCCAAGCAATGATTGTAAAGATTATAATGCGCAGTTCAAAATTAAAATCAGGTTTATCGTGCAATGGTGGCGGAATGTTCAATATATAAGGCGTTTGTAAGACAATATAGCTTTCAACCACAATTGACAAAAAAATCGATGAAATATATTTCCAGATTTTCCTTTTTAAAAACAATTTTGGAATAAGAACCAAATAATTGAGATAAAAAAAAGCAATTAAAATAATATTGTTCCAGATAAACATTTTTAACGGGAAATGTTCAAATCCTTTTGGATTGTGCCATTGCAACAATATCAACGGCAACGACAGAAACGACAACCAAATAAAAATATGTATTGCGATTGGAACAATTGGCGACTTTCTTATATTCAACAATTCGTTTTTCATTTTATTTTTCTGTTAACAAAACTAATCAAAATTTTTAACGTTTCCAAGTCCTACGGACGTTTGCGTTTGACGTTTCCAAGTCCTACGGACGTTTGCGTTTGACGTTTCCAAGTCCTACGGACGTTTGCGTTTGACGTTTCCAAGTCCTACGGACGTTGGAAAGTCTTTTTGACTGAGACTTTCCAACGTCCGTAGGACTTGGAAACGTCAAAAATCTATTCGTATCTCAATGCTTCAATTGGATTCAAGTTTGCCGCTTTGCGCGCCGGATACCAACCAAAGAAAGCGCCGATAATTGTACAAATAACAAACGCCATAATTTCAGTTGACGGCGTAATAACTGTTTCCCAACCAACAAAACTTGAGATGAGCGTTGCAACTCCGACACCGGCAAGCACACCGAATATTCCGGCTGTTACACTCAACACAACCGCTTCGATTAACAACTGCGAGAGAATATCAAATGCAGTTGCGCCAATTGCCAGACGTATTCCAATTTCGCGCGTGCGCTCTGTAACAGAAACCAACATAATATTCATAATTCCGATACCGCCAACCAACAAAGAAATTGCAGCGATACTTGCCAACAACAAAGTCAAAACGCCGGTGATAGATTTGGCAGTTTCGGCGATTTCGGCTTGCGTGTTGATACTAAAATCGTCTTCGGCAGTTCCGGTTATTTTATGTTGCTTTTTCATTTGCACTTTGATTTCGCTAACGGCTTCGTTTACCGAATTGTCGTCGAGCGCCGAAACATATATTTGCTGTATGTATTCGCTTCCGGTAATCCGGTTTTCGACGCTGGTATAAGGCGCCAGAACAATGTCGTCCTGATCTTGCCCAAATCCACTCTGACCTTTTTCTTTGATTATACCGATAACTTTAAAAGGAATTGTACCGACCCTAATAACTTTACCAAGTACCTCTTCATTTTTGGTAAACAGTTTATCTTTAACCGTTTTGCCAATCATACAAACCTTTGCCGATGTTTTGACGTCTTGCAAAGAAAATGTAATTCCTTCTTTTAACTTCATTCCGCGAATAGCCAGATAATCATTCGAAACGCCCATCATATTCGAATGTGCATTGTTCGACGAAAATTTTAGCTGGACGCCGCTGCGAATCAAAGGCGAAACATATTTAACTGCCGGACAATGTTTCTTGAGCGCTTCGCCGTCTTCGACTTTCAATGTTTGATAAGTTGACGCATCTAATCTTGCGCTTTTGTCGTTGGCAGCAGCCGGACTGACCATAATTAAGTTTGTGCCCAAACCGGCAATGCTCGAACTTATTGACGCTTCAGCGCCTTTGCCAATCGACTGCATCACGATAACAGCGCCAACGCCAATGATGATGCCGAGCATGGTCAAAAATGCTCTGAACTTATTCTTACCCAATGATTGATAAGCTGTATTGATTAAATTGAATATTCCCATTTTTTATAATTTTATAACTTTGACAAAGTTTAAACTTTGTCAAAGTTTGATTTATTTTATATTTCGTCAAACACTTCTTCCGGAAGCTTTTCCAATTCTTCGCTTGCCATTTTTGGCGTTTCGTTCATTTTTGACGAAACTATTTTGCCGTCGCGGAAAACGATTTTCGATTTACAAAAATCTGCTATATCATTTTCGTGTGTTACTACGACGATAGTTGTTCCGGCTTCATTTAGTTTTTGGAAAATGTCCATAATTTCCAGACTTGTTCGTGTGTCGAGATTTCCTGTTGGTTCGTCAGCAAAAATAACAGCCGGATTGTTAACAATAGCACGTGCAATTGCCACACGCTGTTGCTGTCCGCCCGAAAGTTGATTTGGTTTACTTTCTAAACGGTCGGCAAGTCCAACCGAATCGAGCGCTTTCATAACCAATTCTTTTCTTTTTGCCGACTTGTGTTTGCGTGCATATAACAAAGGCAATTCAACAT
>Ga0265327_10001130_pt1 | contig 36700 bp, 28 predicted proteins | sample 41621metaG_FD_202089 | JGI IMG/M metagenome (GOLD analysis project Ga0265327, IMG submission 202089) | Rhizosphere microbial communities from Carex aquatilis grown in University of Washington, Seatle, WA, United States - 4-16-21 metaG | ecosystem: Host-associated > Plants > Roots > Rhizosphere...
CGACGCAGCTTGCCGGCATCCTGACTGTTACCGAGGTGGCGGCGTTGAGCACCACCCAGCTTGGCGCCTTCTCGGTGACGCAGCTTGGCGCCTTCGGCAGCGATCAGTTCGGTGCGCTGACCACGACGGAGATCGCCGGGCTGTCGGCGACGCAGCTGCGGGGGCTGAGCAGCACCGATATCGCCCTGCTTTCTCCGCTCCAGTTCGGCGCGCTGACGACGGCGCAAATCGCCGTGCTGACGGCGACGCAGCTCGGCAATCTGACTTCGATGGAAATGACAGAGTTGACGGTCACGCAGTTTGGGCGGCTATCGGTGACGCAGCTTGCCGCTTTCGGCACGGCGCAACTGGCCGAAGTGCTGACCTCGGCACAACTATCCGCGCTGAGCATCACCCAGCTCAACGGGCTGTCGGCGACGCAGTTCAACGCTCTCGGCACCGACCAGTTCGGGGCGCTGACGGCGACGCAAATCGGCGGGCTGTCGCTGACTCAGATCAGGGGGCTGAGCACCGCCGATATCGCCGCCCTGAACCTGCTCCAGCTCGCCGCACTGAAGCCGGCGCAGCTTGGCGTGCTCTCGACGACGCAGCTTGCCGGCATCCTGACTGTTACCGAGGTGGCGGCGTTGAGCACCACCCAGCTTGGCGCCTTCTCGGTGACGCAGCTTGGCGCCTTCGGCAGCGATCAGTTCGGTGCGCTGACCGCGACGGAGATCGCCGGGCTGTCGGTGACCCAGATCCGGGGGCTGAGCACGGCGGATATCGCCGCCTTGAACCCGCTCCAGTTCGGCGCGCTGACGACGACACAGGCCGGCGTGCTGACGGCGACGGAGATCATTGCGCTGACCGCGATGGAAATCGGGATGCTGACGACCAGCCAGATCGCGGCGCTGAACGCACCGGCTTTCCGCGCCTTGAGCCCGGCGCAGCTCGGGCTGATGACAACCACGGAGATCGGGGGCTTGACCGCGACCGAACTCACGGCCTTGACGATGACGCAGATCGGGGGGCTGACCACCTTGAATATCGGGGCGCTGTCGACCCTGCGGATCGTCACCCTGTCATCCGCCAATATTCATAACCTGACATCCGACCAGATCGGCGCCCTCACCACCTTGCAGGCCAGCGTGCTGACGAAGGTGCAGATCATGGGCTTTACCCAGGCCGACGTCTCCGTCTTTACCCAGAGCCAATACAATGCGCTGGGGACGAGTGCGAAAGCCGAATGGAGCCTCCTCCAATTCGGTATTCCGTCAAGCTGAGGCTTGCCCGGATACCCTTGCCGGAATATGGGGCGCCCCGCATCACGGCCCCCCATCCCCATGAACGAAGCTCGTCACGTCATTCACGACCGGCGCCAGGAATTGCAGCGGATGGGCCATGGCGCCGATCAAGGTGATGTGGCCGACGGTCCGGTAATAGCGCTCATCGACCTTGCCGCCATGTTCGCGGATACGGGCCGCGAGACGGGCGGTGTTTCCGGGATCGACGGTGTCGTCGCTGGTGCCGCTGATCAGGAGCAGCGGCACCTCGGCGGTGTCGGCGAAGCCGATCGGCTGGGCGTGGACCATGTCGCTCTCGCCGGCGAAGATCTCCCTCAGGGTCGGTTCCTCGACGGGGAGGAAATCATAGGGTCCGGCCAATCCGATGGCCCCGCCGAGGGTGCCGCGGTCGGAGCCGAGCCAGCGCGCGTCCAGCGCCAGCATCATGCCGATATAGGCGCCGGCCGAATGCCCCATCACGAACACCCGATGCGGATCGCCGCCATACATCCCGATATTCTTCAGGGTCCAGCGCACTGCCCTCGCCCCATCTTCGAGGAACCCCGGATAGCGGGTCTCGGGATAGAGCCGGTAATTCGGGACCACGGTCACGAACCCCCTCGCCGCCATCGCCTGGCCGAGGAACAGGTAGTCGGATTTGGAGCCGTATTGCCAGCTGCCGCCATGAAAGAACACGACCACGGGGCGCGAGCCCACCGCGCATTCGGGGATATAGAGATCAAGCTTCTCCGCGGCCCCGGAACCGTAGGGCTGATCCGCGATCAAGCGATAGCTCGCCTGCGGGATCATGGCGTTGACGAATTGAGCGGAGGTGCAGCCACCCCATAGATAGACGGGCATAAGCCGCATCCCTCGCCAGTATCGGAGGAGATTTTCCGTCATGATAATGAAATATGCAGGGATTTATTGGTTTCAAGCGGCGAAGCCGGACGTTGGCAATGCCCCCCGTGCCGGGATAGGCTACGCGCGTAATTTTGGAGGTGGTGAGACTTGGAAGACACACCGGCAACATCAGGGACGGCAATAGCCGACGCTACGGGGAAGCGGCTGATCGTCACGGCCGATGATTTCGGCATGGCCGTCCCGGTCAACGAGGCGATCGAGACCGGGCATCGGGACGGGCTCCTGAGCGCCGCCAGCCTGATGGTCGCCGGGACCGCTTTCGAGGATGCGCTGGCGCGGGCACGGGGCCTTCCCAGTCTTGGTGTCGGGCTGCATGTCGTGCTGGTCGATGGCAAGCCGCTGCTCCCGCCCGAGCGCATCCCGGATCTGGTCGGCGCGGATGGGCGGTTTTCAAAGGATGTGGTCGGCGCCGGGATCCGGCTCTTCTGCCGGAAATCGGTGCAAATCCAGGCCGAGGCCGAGATCCGCGCCCAGTTCGAGGCCTTCCGTCGCACCGGGCTGACGCTCGACCATGTCAATGGCCATCACCATTTCCATATGCATCCAACGGTGCTGCGCATCATCCTCGATTGCGCGGCGGAATTCGGGGTCAAGGCGATCCGGGTGCCGCAGGAGCCCTTCCTGCCCTCCTGGCGGGCGGTGGGGAGCGATCCTTGGGCACGCTTTTCGACCCGGCTTTTCCACTGGCGGCGGACCGAGGCGATGAAGCGGCGGCTGCGCCAAGCCGGCATCGGCTTCAACGACCATATCTTCGGCCTCACCGATAGCGGCCATATGCGGGCGGAGAAACTGCGCGGCTTCCTGGCGCATCTTCCCACCGGCGTGTCGGAGATCTATTTCCATCCCATGACCCGGCGCTGGCAGGATGAAGACTCCTATCCTATGGAATATGAGGGCGAGGCGGAATTCGCGGCGCTGACCGATGCCCCGTCACTGGCCCTGCTCGCCCGAATGGGGCTCAAGCCACAGAATTTTGCCGCACTTCAGGAGAAACCTCATGGCTGATCTACCGAAGACCATCACCATCGGCGACATGACCGTCAACCGCCTCGGATTCGGCGCCATGCGGGTTACCGGGCGCGGCGTCTGGGGCGATCCGCCGGACCGCGAGGCCGCCAAGGCGCTGCTCCGCAAGGTCGCGGCATCCGGCGTCGATTTCTTCGATACCGCCGATTCCTACGGCCCCGGCATCAGCGAAATCCTGATCGCCGAGGCGCTCCACCCCTACCCCGCCGGCCTGATCATCGCCACCAAGGGCGGGCTTGTGCGGCCGGGGCCGGACCGCTGGGACGCGGATTGCCGGCCGGCCTCGCTCCGTGCCGCCTGCGAGGCGAGCCTGAAGCGGCTGCGGCTCGACCGCATCGATCTCTATCAGCTGCACACGGTCGATCCGCAGGTATCGATCGAGGATTCGGTCGGAACCCTCCTTGAGCTGCAAAAGGAAGGCAAGATCCGCCATATCGGCCTCTCCAACGTCCAGCCGGAGCAACTCCGCCGCGCTCAGGCGGTGGCGCCGATCGTTTCCGTCCAGAACCGCTACAATATCGACGACCGCTTCCATGAGAAGATGGTCGACACCTGCACCGCGCAGGGGCTCGCCTTCCTGCCCTGGTATCCGCTCGCCGCCGGCACGCTGACCGAGGATTCCGCACGCCTCGCCGACATCGCCAAACGCCACGGCGCCACCCTGGCACAGGCCGCCCTCGCCTGGCTCCTCCACCGCTCGCCGATGATGCTGCCGATCCCCGGCACTTCCTCCGAGGCGCATTTCCTGGAGAATTTGGGCGCGGCTTCGATAAGGCTCGATGCGGACGAACTCTGATACTAAAGAGTGACGCAATATTTCTGTAATACTTGTGACATGTTGGTTGTATTGACCTGAATCAATAGACCGAACCCATCACCGATATAAGAATACATCTGCTTTCTCTTAACCGGGAGCGGATGGACGCTATGACCAAGCTCGCGATCGTCGAGGCCCTTGAGGAAAATGGGCTTCTGCTCCCGGAACTGGTGGATGCGGCGCTCGGCGCCAATGACCGGGTCAAGTACCGGTTCGCGCTGCTTCAGAGCGCCTGTGCCCATGCCGATTCGCCGGATGCGGTGTCCGGCGATCTGGCGGCGGAGCGGCGGCTCGCCGGGATCGAGGATGCGAGCCTCGACGCCATCATCGCCGAGACCAAGCGGACGCCCGAGAACGCCTATCTCGTGCCGCAGGGAGAAACCCTGCTGCGCGCCATGCTCGACGAGGCTAAGGCGATGCTGCGGCCCTTGCGTGCCGGTGCCGATGCGGGGACCGGCCCGGACTCGGAAATCCAGACCTATGAGGAGCGCCTCAAGGCGCTCACGGCCGGACCACTGGCGGAAGCCGGCAAGGAGAATCGGATCACGCCCGCCATGCTCGACGCCGCCACCGGGGCACGGCGCGGGGAGCAGGACAGCCTGCATTTGCTGGTGATGGATCTGCACAAGGCCATCAACGCCCTGCAGCGCCAACTCGCCACCGAGACCGTTGCCGGCGCCAAGGCCTATGGCATCGGCGATTGGGACCGTCTGCGCCTGACCGCCTTCATGCGCGGACTGGCTTCGACCGCGGCGCTGAAATTCGATCATCCGGGCCTCGGCACCGTGGCGTCGCGAAGCGGAGGAAGGCTGGTCATCCAGAACGAGATCGGCACCACCGATGCTCATGTCCTCGTAGTTCATGTCGAGAACGGGCATGAGGGGGAAAACGCCATCACCTGCTTCTACACGGATGTCCACATCCAGCGCCTGGAGTTCTTCCAGAGCCTCTTCGAGACCTATCCGGTCGAATGGCAGGACACCCGCTCGAAGCGGGCCGACAATCTCAATGCGGGCGAAGCGTTCTATCTGTGCAGCGGGCGCTTCATCGCCAAGGACGACGCCGGACTCGATGCCTATCTGGCGTTCCTGGCCTCGCGGCTGGTGTTCCTGATCGATTGGAACCGGGCCCGCAAGCGGCTTCAGGAACTGGTCCGGCGGGGCGACGCCGTGGCCCTCCTCAAATGGGCGGCGGATCATAATCTCGGGCACCGCGCCTTTCTCGAATTCGGAGGCGAGCGCCTGGTGCTCGACGCGGTCGCCTCGGTGAGCCGGGCGCCGGTCCGCGCCGGGGAAAAGCTGCACGAGACCCTCGGCGACGAGGCGACGGTGAATTATCTGCGCTACGTGCTGCGGGTTTGCGCCGAGGGGTTGCTGGGCCGGCGCTCGCCGGCGCTGATCCGGGACGAGGTCCGGGCGGAGCTGCTGGGCTATTTCGGCACGGTCTCCGAAAGGCTGTTCGATCTCATCTGCGACCATGCCTGCCTTGTGACCGACATGGCGGCGGATCTTCAGAAGACGCTGCTGCGGCTTGGAGTCGCCGGCGCCGAACGGGATGTCGTCCGCGCCTCGCGGCGGCTGAAGGAATGGGAAAGCCGGGCCGATGCCCTGGTTGCCGAGATCTGCTCCTTCGCCGAACGCACCGGCGAGACCGGGGTCTTCGACCGGCTCGCCAGCGCCATGGACGATGCGGCGGATGCGCTCGAAGAGGCGGGCTTCCTGCTGGCCCTCCTGCCGGCGGCGATGGCCGAGAGCGGCGCCGTCCGGCAAATGCGCCAGCTCGGCGAACTGGTCGGCATCGCCTGCGCCGAATTCGTCAAGCTCCTGGAGGCCGCCCGCCACGTCCATCGCGGCGGTGCGCGCGCCGACATCCAGGACTTCCTCAGCGGCATCGACCGCACCATCGAACTCGAACGCCAATGCGACGACGCGGAGCGGGCAACCCTCACCTCGCTTTTGCGCGATGCCCAGGATTTCCGGGAACTCCACATCGCCAGCCGCGTTGCCGGAAGTCTCGAAGCCACGACGGATGCCCTGCGCCATGCGGCGCTCATCCTGCGCGACCATGTGCTGAACGATGTGATGACGCAGTGAGGAGCCACGATGCCGGATGATGGGCCGATGAAAGACGGGCCGCTGATCTTCCCGATCATTCAGGGAACCCCGGTGCCGCCCGGTCTGGGGCCGGAGCAGGTCGGCAACAAGGCGTATAATTTGATGCGGCTGGCGGCGCTCGACCTGCCGGTGCCGCCCGGATTCGTGCTGTCGGCGGAGCTTTGTGCCCGTTATTTCCGGGCGCCGAAGGCGGTCATGGCGGAAATCGCCGGACAGATCCCGGCGCATATCCGCATGATCGAGGAATTGAGCGGGCTCGGCTTCGGCGATCCGCGCCGGCCGCTGCTCTTGGCCGTGCGTTCCGGGGCGGCGGCCTCGATGCCGGGGATGCTGGAGACCGTGCTCGATATCGGGCTTGGCGAGGATACCGTGCGGGGGATGTTGCGGCTCACGGGCAATCCCAGGCTCGCCTGGGATTGCTATCGCCGGCTGGTCGAGACCTTTGCCGAAATCGTCCACGGCGCCCCCGCCCCGCCTTTCGACGAGGCCGCCGCCGCCGCCCGCCGCGCCGACGATGCCGACAGCACCCGCAATCTCGGCGGCATGGCGCTCCGGGATCTCGCCCGCGCCAATCTGCGGCTCTATGAAAAGGCGGTCGGCGCGGCCTTTCCACAGGATCCGATGACGCAGTTGCTCGCCGCTATCGAGGCGGTGTTCCGCTCCTGGACGCATAAGCGGGCGCGGGATTACCGCGCTGCGAACGGGCTCGAAGGGCTGATCGGAACGGCGGTCACCTTGCAGCAGATGGTATTCGGCAATGCCGGCGCCACATCGGGCGCCGGAGTCGGCTTCACCCGCGATCCGGCCTCGGGCGCCAACCGGCTCTATGCCGATTTCGTCTTCGACGGCCAGGGCGAGGATGTCGTCGGCGGGCGCCACGCCACCACCAGCGCCGCCGAACTCGAACGGGTTCTGCCCGGCATCTATGAGGAACTCCTGAAGCTGTCCCGAATCCTGGAGCGGGAATTCCGCGACGTGCAGGATTTCGAATTCACGGTCCAGGACCGGCGGCTTTTCCTGCTGCAAACCCGGCGGGCCAAGCTATCCCCCTGGGCGCGCGTGCAGATTCTGGCTGATCTCGTCGACGAAGGTCTCATCCTCCCCGAGGAAGTGGCGACGCGGGCGCGGGGGATCGATTTTTCCGGCCTCTGCCGTCTCCGCCTGCACGAGTCGCATAGGCCGCCGCTCTGCCATGCGGTCCCGGCGACGCAAGGCCTGGCATGCGGCCACATCGCCTTGACCGCCGAACGGGCGGTCGCCATGGCGAAAACCGGAATGCCGGTAATCCTGGTGCGCGAGGATTTGACCACCGACGATTTCGCCGGCATGAAAGCCGCCATCGGCATGCTGACCGCTCGCGGCGCGCGCTGTTCCCACGCCGCCGTGGTCGCGCGCGGCCTGAACAAAATCTGTCTCGTCGGCTGCAAAGCCCTGTCGATCGAACCCGATTTCCGCCATTGCACCATCGCCGGCCTGCGCATGGAGGAAGGCGATTCGATCTCCCTGAACGGCGACGCCAAAGACGGCGAGGGCCGGTCGGACGAGAATGGGGGCACGGTCTATCCGGGGTTCGTCTCCTTCATCCGCGAACGCCCGCCCGCGATCGATCGGGTCGAGGCCTGGTGCCGTGGCCGCGACATTCCGGCAACAGAGCAGAACGCGAAAACAGAGAGCCCGCCGGTTTCACATTACTGACACAGAAGCCGGGTATCATCCTGGGCCATGGCGATCTTCGATGATGACGCGGGCGAGGAGCAAATCCTCCCGCACCCCTCCTTCACCCGCAGCTACCGAGCGATCTGGCTGTCGGACGTGCATCTTGGAACCAAGGGATGCAAGGCGGAATTCCTTCTGGATTTTCTGCGCCACAACGAATCGGAATTCCTTTACCTGGTCGGCGATATCGTCGATGGCTGGCGCCTGCGGCGGTCCTGGTACTGGACGCAGAGCCACAACGACGTGGTTCAAAAGCTGCTGCGCAAGGCCCGGAAGGGTGCGCAGGTCACCTATATCGTCGGCAACCACGACGAATGGCTCCGGGACTATCTGGGGTTGCAGGCCGGCGGCATCACCCTGCTCAACGAGATCGAGCATGTCACCGCCAATGGCAAGCGGCTGCTGGTCACGCATGGCGACCGCTTCGACGGCATCGTCCGCTATTCCAAGTGGCTCGCCTTCCTCGGCGACTGGGCCTATTCCCTGGCGCTCACCCTGAATAACCATTTCAATCTGATCCGCCGCAAGCTCGGCTATCCCTATTGGTCCCTCTCCGCCTATCTGAAAAAGCGCGTGAAGAACGCCGTTCAGTTCATGGGGAGCTACACGACCGTCATCTCCGACGAGGCCCGCGGCCGCGGCTTCGACGGGATCGTGTGCGGCCATATCCATCATGCCGAAATCAAGGATATGAACGGCATCCTCTATTGCAACGACGGCGATTGGGTCGAGAGCTGTACAGCACTGGTCGAACATCACGACGGAAGACTCGAAATCGTCCACTGGGTGGAAGAACGCGCCCTCGATCCGCTTTATCCCCATGCCGTGACCGTTTTCTCCGAGAACGCGGCGTCTGCCGGAGCCCTCACATATTGAAAATTGCCCTTGTTAGCGATGCCTGGTCACCGCAGGTGAACGGCGTCGTCCGGACGTTGCAGGAAGTTGCGACGCATCTGGAAGCCGCGGGACATGAACTCGTCACCGTCACGCCGGATCTGTTCCGCTCCTTCCCCTGTCCCACCTATCCTGAAATCCGCTTGGCGCTCGGTGCCGGCAGGGGGGTGGCCCGGATACTCGACGCCACCCGCCCGGACGCCATCCATATCGCGACGGAAGGCCCGCTCGGCTGTGCCGCGCGCCGGTATTGCGTCAAGCGTGGGCTCGATTTCACCACCGCCTACCACACCCGCTTTCCGGAATATGTGAAGGCGCGCCTCGGCGTTCCCTTGCCGCTCAGCTATTGGATGCTGCGCCGCTTCCACGGGGCTTCCGCCGGCGTCATGGTCTCCACCGAGACCATCCGCCAGGAACTCTCCAAATGGGGTTTCAGCAAGCTGCGCCGCTGGAGCCGCGGCGTCGATACCGAGGTTTTCAAACCGGGACCGAAGGATTTCTTCGACCTGCCCCGGCCGATCTTCCTGACCGTAAGCCGGATCGCGGTTGAAAAGAACATCCCGGCCTTCCTCGACCTCGATCTTCCGGGCTCGAAGGTAGTGGTCGGCGGTGGTCCGATGCTGGCATCGCTGAAGCAACGCTATCCAGAAGTCCATTTCGCCGGCGCCCAATACGGCGCCGCCCTGGCCCAGCATTACGCCGCCGCCGATGTCTTCGTCTTCCCGAGCCTGACCGACACTTTCGGCCTTGTCCTTCTGGAAGCGCTCGCCTGCGGCGTTCCGGTCGCGGCCTTCCCGGTTCCGGGACCGATCGACGTCATCGGCAGCCACCATGCCGGCTGCCTCGATACCGACCTGCGCAAGGCCGCCCTGGCCGCCCTCGACATCCCGGCGGATGTGTGCCGGGAATTCGCCCTGAGCTTCACCTGGGAACACTGCACCACGCAGTTCGTCGAAAATCTCGTTCCGGTGAATTAAGACCAGCGTCCGAATACTCCGCCGCGCTTTCCATCAAGCGAAAAGCCCGGAAGCGACCGCGTGGTTGCTTCCGGGCTTTTTCTTTGCGAGGGCTTATAGCAGACGGATTAAGTTTTGAGGCATGCCGATGGGCAAGCAGCAATTCTCATTCTGGCCGATTCCGGCACCCGTCCTCGCTGCACAGGCATTTTGCGTCCTTCGAGACGCGGCCAAGAGGGCCGCTCCTCAGGATGAGGTGCATTGGTACTGGCATTGGAAAAGATCCTCATCCTGAGGAGGCCCCCTTGAGGGCCGTCTCGAAGGACGCACCACGGCTGTCCAGTGGGTGCCAAATGACAGGCCATAATAAAAATGGCTGGCGCGGTGCACCTGCCAGGACTCTGAATTTCTTCAGTTCGGTATTATACCAACGGCCATAAATATTGACCGTTTGTATTATCCACAGATGTCGCAGATTTCCGTAGATTCCAAGGCGATAAGTCCTTCATCTGCGGAAATCTGCGACATCTGTGGATAACCAATCGAAAACCGCCCTATAGCGCCGTCATGGCCGGGTTGTTCACCCGGCCATGACCGCTCCGATAACTCAGCCGGCGGCGACCGCGTCGGCGGGCATGCCGCCGAAGGCGTCGTTGTCCTGAATCTCCGCCAGGGGCCGGTAGGACCAGACCTGGACGGGAAGCACGCTCAGCCAGATGCGCGCCATTTCCTCGCCGGCGAGATCGAGATCCTTGCGCGGCAGCGGTGATACCATGTGGTTGGTGATCTGCACGAAATGACCGCCCGGCCCCATCAGGCGGAAGCTCTGATCGACGATCGAGCGTTGCGCCGCCACCGGGAACCACTTGATCGGAAGCGTCGAGACCACCGAAGCAAGCTTCGTGATCGAACGCTCGGCCATGAGCTTCCCGAGTTCCGTGGCATCACCCTGGATCACGGTGAGGCCAGGGAAACGGCGCCGCAGGATCTCGACGAATTTCGGCTCCCGTTCGATGACGATGAGCCGCTCCACCGGACAGCCGCCCTTGAGCAGTCCTTCGGTAATGCTTCCGGTTCCGCCGCCGAGTTCCAGCACGTAACCATCACGATCAAGCTGAGTATTCTTTGCGACCGCGGCAGCAACCCAGGGACCACTCGGTGCCAGAGCTGCAACATCCAACGGTTTACGCAACCAAGTCAGGAAAAAATGGCTCCAATCAGGCAGCACGGAAACCTCCATTGGCAAATTAACGAGCCAGTTTTCCGTCATTACTGCCTACATTGTCAATAGACTTTCCAAATACAGCCAACAATCTGTCAATTTTTATACCTAGTTTGAATAAATAATGTAATGAGCATGACAGTATTGTTGTGGTTTCCGGACAGATTACTTTCCGTCCGGTTCACCGGTGTTGCCGCGGACCTGGGTCGTGCTGGAGAAATCGCCCTTGGGCCGCGCCTGGCTGAGCGGCGTGCCGTGGACGAGGAAATAGAGCGTCTCGGCGATATTGGTGGCGTGGTCGCCGATCCGCTCGATGTTTTTGGCCATGAAGAGCAGATGGGTGGCGGCGGAGATGTTCCGCGGATCCTCCATCATATAGGTCAGAAGCTCCCGGAAGAGCCCCGAATACATGTCGTCAAGCTCTTCGTCCCGATTCCAGACATCGAGCGCCTTGTCGGCGTCGCGTTCGACATAGGCGTCGAGCACGTCGGTCATCAGGGCCTGGGCTAGCCGCGCCATGCGGGGGAGCGCATAGGCCGGGCGCACCGGCGGCGACTGGCTGAGCACGATCGAGCGCTTGGCGACATTGGCGGCGTAATCGCAGATACGTTCCAAATCGCTCGCGATCTTCAGCGGCGCCAGCACCTCGCGGAGGTCGCGGGCGATGGGCTGGCGCAAGGCGAGCAGCCGCATGACCAGACTGCTGACTTCCCGTTCCAGCTCATCGACCCTGACATCGTTCTCGACCACGGTCGCGGCAAGATCGCTGTTCCGCTGAACGACCGCGTCCATGGCGGCGGCAAGCTGGCTCTCGGCCAGCCCGCCCATCAGGGTAATGGTATTGTTGAGCCGGGCGAGTTCCTCGTCGTAGCTCTTGATGATGTGATCCGAGGGCATCTTTATTCCCTGATCTTAATATGGTATCCGCCGAAACGGCCGGTGATGTCTTAGCCGAAACGGCCGGTGATGTAGTCCTCGGTCTGCTTCTTCTGGGGATGCGTGAACAGCGCTTCGGTTTCGCTGAACTCGACCAGTTCGCCCAGATACATGAAGGCCGTGTAGTCGGAGCTGCGCGCCGCCTGTTGCATATTGTGCGTCACGATCGCGATGCAATAATCCGATTTCAGCTCGCTGATCAGCTCCTCGACCTTCTGGGTCGAAAGCGGGTCGAGCGCCGAGGTCGGCTCATCGAGAAGGATGATCTCGGGCCGCACCGCCACCGCGCGCGCGATGCAGAGGCGCTGCTGCTGACCGCCGGACAGGCTCAATCCGCTCTGCTTCAGCTTGTCCTTGGCCTCATCCCAGATCGCGGCCCGGCGCAGGGCCTGCTCGACCCGGTCCTGCAATTCGCTATGCGACAGCTTTTCGTAAAGCCGGATGCCGAAAGCGACATTGTCGAAGATCGACATGGGAAAGGGCGTCGGCTTCTGAAACACCATGCCGATCCGGGACCGCAGCAGGTTCAGATCCTGCTTCGGATCGAGGATGTTGACGCCGTCGACCATCACCTCTCCCGTCGCCTTGAGGCCGGGATAAAGGCCATAGATCCGGTTCAGCACCCGCAGCAGCGTCGATTTTCCGCAGCCCGACGGGCCGATGAAAGCCGTGACCCGCTTGTCGCGCAAGGTCAGGTTGATGTCCTTGAGCGCGTGATAGTCTTTGTAATAGAAATTGAGGTTGTTGACCGCAACCTTATCCACCTCGGCCCGCGCCGGTATGGTCTTGTCGCGCGACACCGTCGGCCGCTTGACGGAGACTGGGGCAGCCCGTTCCGGTTCCCGTTCCTCTGGCCCCGAATGGACCGTTTCCGTGTCGCTCGATGTCATTTCTTGAAGCTGTTCCATGATGTCAACACTCGGGCCGTGATATTAAGGACAAGAATGGCGAAGGTAACCAGAAGCGCCCCGCCCCAAGCAAGCGACTGCCAATCCGCATAGGGGCTCATCGCGAACTGGAAGATGACGACCGGAAGGTTCGCCATCGGCCCGTTGAGGTTGGTGCTCCAGAACTGGTTGTTGAGCGCCGTGAAGAGAAGCGGTGCCGTCTCGCCGGCGATTCGGGCCACCGCCAGCATGATCCCGGTCAGCATGCCCTGCCGGGCGGCGCGGTAGGACACCATGACGATGACCTTCCACTTCGGCGAGCCCAGTGCCGCCGCTGCTTCACGCAGGGAATTCGGCACGAGGTTGAGCATATCCTCGGTCGTGCGGACCACCACCGGGATGACGATGATGGCCAGTGCCGTCGCCCCCGCCCAGGCGGAAAAATGCCCCATGCGGACGACGACCAGCTCGTAGACGAAAAGTCCGACGATGATCGAGGGCGCCGACAGCAGGATGTCGTTGATGAAGCGGATCACCTCGGCAAAGCGCCCGCCCCGGCTGTATTCCGCGAGGAATGTCCCGGCGAGAATGCCGATCGGCGCTCCGACCAGCGTCGCGACCAGGGTCATGACCAGACTGCCGAAGATCGGGTTCAGGAGCCCGCCCTTGCTGCCGGGCGGCGGCGTCATCTGGGTGAAGAGATCCAGGGAAATCGCGCTGAAACCGTTCAGAAGCAAGGCATAGAGGACAAGGCCAAGCCACGTGATGCCGATCACGGTCGCACTTATCGAGCAGCCCATCACCATGACGTTGATGACGCGGCGCTTGGCGTAGAGAGGAGAAATCGCCATGACGTCAGTTCCCCGCCCGCGCTTGCAGCCGCAACAGCATTGTCTTGGCGATCGCCAGCACGATGAAGGTGATGATGAAGAGGATGAAGCCGAGGGCGATCAACGAGGACATATAGACATCCCCCACCGCCTCGGTGAATTCATTGGCGAGAGAGGCCGAGATGGTCGTGCCCGGTGCCAGGATCGATCCCGTCACGCGATGCGCGTTGCCGATGACGAAGGTCACCGCCATGGTCTCGCCAAGCGCCCGCCCAAGGCCGAGCATAATGCCGCCGACGACGCCGACCCGGGTGAAGGGGAGCACGACGCTCCAGATCACTTCCCAAGTCGTCGCCCCGAGCCCGTAGGCCGATTCGCGCAGGACACTCGGAACGGTCTCGAACACGTCGCGCATGATCGAGGAGATGAAGGGGAGCACCATCAGGCCAAGGATGATTCCGGCGGTCAGGATGCCGATCCCCAGCGGCGGCCCGGCGAAAAGCTTGCCAATTCCCGGCACCTGCCCGAGCGTATCGATCAAAAAGGGCTGCACATGCTCCTGGAGGAAGGGCGCCAGCACGAAGAGGCCCCAGATGCCATAGATGATGCTCGGCACGCCGGCCAGCAATTCGATCACGACTCCCAAGGGCCGCTTCAGGACTCCGGGACAAAGCTCGGTAAGGAAAATCGCCACGCCGAGCGACAGCGGCACGCCGATCAGCATCGCGATCAACGAGGTCACGATCGTGCCGAAGATCGGGGCGAGCGCGCCGAAATTATCCGTCACCGGGTTCCAGGACTCGTTGATGAAGAACCCGAGGCCGAAGAGCTTGAGCGCCGGCCACGCCCCATGCACGAGCGTGAAGATCACGCCGCAAAGGACCAGGAGCACAACGCCCGCAAAGAAAAACGTCAGGTATTTGAATCCGAGATCCAGGATCAGCTGAAATCTGGCTTGGCCCGGCCGGGCCGCGGCCGCTTGCATCGTAACCTCTGACACGTCAGCTCCCATTCCCTGCGCTTTAGGCGGTCATTCGATTCCGGCGATGGGAAACAGCGTAGCCGCCGCCCATCGCCGGAACAAAGGCTTTTACTTGGAAGCGGTCCAGACGGGCTTGCCGTCGGTCGCCTTGATCTGCTGCTTCCAGGTGTCCTCGACCAGCTTGGTCACGGCTTCCGGCAGCGGAACGTAGTCGAGTTCCTCGGCCATCTTGCCGCCGTTCTTATAGGCCCAATCGAAGAACTGGAGCGCCGCCTGGACATTCTCGACCTTCTCCACGTCCTTGTGGACGAGGATGAAGCTGGCGCCCGTGATCGGCCAACTGGCATCGCCCGGCTGATCCGTCAGGATCACGGCATAGCCCGGCGTATGCGACCAATCGGCGCTCGCGGCGGCGGCCTGGAACGACTTGATATCCGGCTGATTGTACTTGCCGGCGGCGTTCTTCAGCAGGGCGTAGGGGATTTTGTTCTGCTTGGCATAGGCATATTCGACATAGCCGATGGCGCCGTCGGTACGGACGGTCAGAGCGGCCACGCCCTCATTGCCCTTGCCGCCGAGGCCGACCGGGAACTGCACCGAGGTGTTGGAGCCGATCTTTTCCTTGAAGCTGGGGCTCACCTTCGACAAGTAATTCGTGAACACGAAGGTCGTGCCCGATCCGTCCGAACGATAGACCGGCGCGATCGCCTGCTCGGGCAGCTTGAGGCCCGGATTGAGCGCCACGATCTTCGCGTCGTTCCACTTGGTGATCTCGCCCAGATAGATCGAGGCCAGGGTCGGGCCGTCGAGCTTGAGCTTGCCGGTCTCGATGCCCTTGATATTGATCACCGGAACTTCGCCGCCCATGATCGCCGGGAACTGGACGAGGCCGTCCTTGTCGAGATCCGCCGCCTGCAAAGGCATGTCGGAAGCGCCGAAATCAACCGTCTTGGCCTTGATCTGCTTGATGCCGCCGCCGGAACCGATCGACTGATAGTTCAGGCTGTTGCCGGTCTTGGCCTTGAAGGCTTCCGCCCATTTGGCATAGATCGGATAGGGGAAGGTAGCACCCGCGCCGGAAATTTCCGTCGCATTGGCGGCCGTCATCAGCATCATTCCCGCCGCTCCGGCGAAAACGGTATAGGTCAAGCTCTTCGAAATAGCGCTCACCGCAAGCTCCTTATTGATTTTGAAGTCATTGCGAAGCTACCGGCGGCGTGCGTCCATAAGATTACGTTTATGTTACCGTTTGATGACAGACGGTCCGGCATCGGCGCAATTCCGGCGTCCCGTCATCAGGCAGTCCTGAAGATCGGACGCATTCCGCAGCCGGTGCGTCAGCATGAGCCCAAGCCCAACCAGCAGCAGCACGAACACAACCGCCGCGAGCGCCATATTCCTCGAATCCGGGGCTTGCTCCCCCTCGCCTCGCCCGGCCTCATCTTGCCCGGCCTCGTCTTGCCCGTTCTTTTCCGTCATTCCATCCCCGCCAGATTGACACGCACGCAAAGGAGTGCCGCGACCAGCGCCTCCTGCTCCTCATCGCCGAAACCGGAAAGCGCCTCGGCCCGCACGGCGGCGGTAAGCTCAGCGATGCGGGCGACGATCGGGGCGGCGGCTTCGGTAAGCCAGACCCGCCGCACCCGGCGGTCATCGGGATCGAGCCGGCGCTCGATCAGCCCGGCTTCCTGGAGCCGGTCGAGGAGCCGCACCAGCGCGATCGGCTCGATATCGAGCTCCGTCGCCAGGGAAACCTGGGCAATGCCCTCCGTATAGACAAGATGCAGGAGCACATTGGCCTCGGAAAAATTCACCGGCAGTTCCGCCGCCTTCGCCAAGGCGACGAAACGGCGGCGCATCAGCCGCCAGGAATCCTGCAATAGAAAGCCGAGTGTCCGCCGCCCCCGTGCTTCCGCCATCACGCTATTCTCCAAGGGATGGCGTATGGATTGGAGGAGAGGAAACCGCCTCCTTCTTTGTATTCCTGTTCTTGCGCTTGCCTGCAAAGCGCTCGCGGGCGCGGTCCAGATAGAGATAGATGACCGGAGTCGTATAAAGGGTGAGGAACTGCGAGACCAGGAGCCCGCCGACGATGGCGATGCCGAGCGGCCGCCGGAGTTCGGAGCCGGCACCATGACTGAGTGCGATCGGCAGCCCGCCGAAGATCGCCGCCATGGTCGTCATCATGATCGGACGGAAGCGCAGCAGGCAGGCCTCGTGGATCGCCGCCAGCGGCGCCTTGCCGTGATGCCGCTCCGCCTCAAGCGCGAAATCGATCATCATGATCGCGTTCTTCTTGACGATGCCGATCAGGAGAATGATGCCGATCAGGGCGATGATGCTGAGATCGTAATGGAACAGCATCAGCATGACCAGCGCCCCCACCCCCGCCGATGGCAGCGAGGAGAGGATCGTCAGCGGATGGATATAGCTCTCATAGAGCATGCCCAGGACGATATAGACGACGAAGATCGCGGCCAGGATCAGGAGTGGAGTCGTGGACAGCGACGACTGGAAAGCCTGGGCCGTGCCCTGGAACGCGCCCTGAAGCGTGATCGGGCTGAGCATCTCCGCCTGAAGAGCCTGGATCCGGTCGACCGCCTCCCCCAGCGCCTTCCCCGGCGCCAGATTGAAGGAGATCGTCACCGCCGGGAACTGCCCCTGGTGGTTGACGGTCAGCGGCTCCAGCCGGCGGCTGTAATGGGCGACGGCGCTCAAGGGCACCTGCACGCCGTTCCGTCCCGGCACATAGATCCCGGACAGCGCCTTCTGGTCCTCCTGGAATTGCGGCTGAACCTCGAGGATCAGGCGGTACTGGTTGGTGGAGGCGTAGATGGTGGCGATCTGGCGCTGCCCGAAGGCGTCGTAGATGGTCTGGTCGATGAGGCCTAGGGAGAGGCCGACCCTGGATGCCGCGTCGCGGTCGACCTCGATCGCGACATGGGGAGCGGCGATCTGCTGATCGGTCGCCACGTCCTGAAGCTCCGGCAGCGCCTGCATCCGCTCCAGGATACGGGGCGCCCAGGTGTTAAGCTCCTCCGTATCCGTGTCGGTCAGGGTGTATTGATAAAGCGTCTTGCTGAACCGGCCGCCGATATTGATGTCCTGCCCCGGCTGCATGAAGAGTGCCGCCCCCGGCACCTCCGCCACCAGCGGGCGCAGCCGCTGGATCACTTCCTGTGCCGTGACGTTCCGGCTTGAAAAGGGTTTGAGCTGGATGAAAAGCCGGGCCGCGTTCTGGCTGGCATTGAGCGAGCTGGCGCCGACGAACCCCGCCACGCCGTAGACCGCCGGATCGGCCCTGATGATCGCAGAGAATTTTTGCTCGATCTCCGCCATTCCGGCGAAGGAGATATCCTGCCGCGCCTCGGCCTGGCAGAAGATGAAGCCCGTATCCTGTTCAGGGAAAAAGCCCTTCGGAATGATCACGTAGAGATAGCCCGTGACCACGACCAGCACCAGCGTCGACAACAGCGTCGGAAGCTGATGGCGGAAGACGAACAGCAATCCCCGGTCATAAAGCCGGAGCATCAAATCGAAGAACCGCTCCGCCGCCTCGCTCAGGCGATTATGCCGGTGCATCGCTTCCCGCCGCAGGAAGAGCGCGCACATCACCGGCGTCAGGGTCAGCGAGACGAAGGCCGAGACCAGTACCGCGACGCTGACCGTCACCGCGAATTCCCGGAAGAGCCGCCCGACGATGCCGCTCATGAACAAAAGCGGAATGAACACCGCGATCAGCGAAAAGGTGATGGAGAGGATGGTGAAGCCGATCTGCCCCGCCCCCTTCAGCGCCGCCTCGAAGGGGGTCTCGCCTTCCTCGATATAGCGGACCACGTTCTCGATCATGACGATGGCGTCGTCGACGACGAAGCCGACGGCGATGGTCAGCGCCATCAGCGACAGATTGTCGAGGCTGTAGCCCAGCGCATACATGACCCCGAAGGTTCCCAGCAGCGACAGCGGCACCGCCACGCCGGGGATCACCGTCGCCCAGAAATCCCGCAGGAAGGCGAAGATCACCAGCACCACCAGCACCACCGTCAGGATCAAGGTGAACTGCACGTCATCGACCGAGGCGCGGATGGTCTGGGAACGGTCGGCGATCAACTCGACCTCGACCGAAGGCGGGATCGCGGCGCGCAATTGCGGCATCATCGCCTTCACCTTCTCGACGATGTCGATGGCGTTGGCCCCCGGCTGGCGCAGGATCAGGAGAATCTCCGCCGGGGTATCGTTGAACCACGCGCCGATGCGCGGCTGTTCCGTCCCGTCGACCGCGTCGCCCACATCCTGAAGCTTCACCGGCGCGCCGTTGCGATAGGCGACGATGATCGGGCGGAAGGCGGCGGCGTTGAAAAGCTGGTCGTTGGTGTCGATCGTGGTCGAGACCGCGGCACCTTCAAGCGTCCCCTTGGCCATGTCGAGCGTCGCCGCCGAGAGCGCCGCGCGCACATCCTCCAGGCCAATCCCGCGCGAGGCGAGCGCCGTCGGGTTCATCTGGGCATGCACCGCGTATTTCTGCTGCCCGGCGACGATGACCTGCGACACGCCCTCAACCGAGGACAGCTTTTGCGCCATGATCGTGTAGGCGTATTCGTCCACCTTATAGATCGGCATTGCCGCCGAATGGACCGCGTAGATCAGCACCGGCCGGTCCGTCGGATTGGTCTTCTTGTAGGAAGGCGGGTTCGGCAGATCCTTGGGCAGAAGCCCGCCCGCGGCATTGATCGCGGTCTGCACGTCGCTGGCGGCGCCGTCGATATTGCGGCCAAGATCGAATTGCAGGGTGATGCTGGTGGTGCCGATGCCGCTGGTCGAAGTCATCGAGGCAAGGCCCGGCACCGCCGCGAATTGCTGTTCGAGCGGCATCGCCACCGAGGACGCCATCGTATCCGGACTGGCGCCCGGAAGCTGCGCCGTCACGGTGATGGTCGGGAAATCGATATTGGGCAACGCCGCCACCGGCAGCAGCCCATAGGTGGCCGCGCCGAAAACCAGCACCCCCAGCATCAACAGCGAGGTTGCGATCGGCCGGCGGATGAAACCTTCCGAGAGGTTCATGGCAAACCCTTCACCTTGGTGCCTTTGGTCAGCCGGTATTGGCCCTCGACCACGACCCGCTCACCGGCGGCGAGCCCTTTTTCAACGAGGGCCAATCCGCCCTCGATCCCGGCAAGCTGTACCGGGCGCTGCTCGGCGGCGTCATCGGCGCCGACGACATAGACGTAATAGCCCTGCGGCCCTTCCATCGCCGTTTTCGCCGGGACCGTAACGATTCCGCGATGCACCGACTGGACCACCCGGACATTGACGAAAGCCCCCGGCCAAAGCCGCTCATCGGCATTGGCGAAGCTCGCCTTGAGATGAATCGTCCCGGTCTGCGGATCCACCTGATTATCGATCAGCGTGAGCTTGCCTTCCGCTATCGGCGCCTTCTCGGCGCCGGGCTGAGCCTTCTCGGAATTCGTTTCGTCGCCGGCATAGGCCAGCACCGTCAGGGCATCCGCCTGGGAATCTGTCTGGGCATTCCGGCGCAGCGCCGCAAGATCGCCCTGCGGCAGCGTGAAGCTCACATAAATGGGCTTGGTCTGGGTGACGGTGACCAGGCTGGTGCCCTGGCTCACCTGCACGAAATTGCCGATATCGACGAGCCGCGCCCCGGTGCGCCCGGCGATCGGAGAACGGATCTCCGCATAGGAAAGGTTGAGCCGCGCCGCCTCGATCTGCGCCGCATCGGCATGGACCGTTCCTTCAAGCTGGCCCACCAGCGCCTTCTGCAGATCGAAGCTCTGCCGGGTCTGAAAGCCGCGGCCGACCAGCTTGGCATAGCGCTCCAGATCGAGCCTCGCACCTTGGAGCGTCGCCTCGTCCTTCGCCTTGGTGGCCAGCGCCTGCTCCAGCACCGCCTGATAGGGGCGCGGGTCGATCTCGAACAGCAAATCGCCGGCCCGCACATTCTGACCTTCGGTAAAGGCGACCTTGGCGATATGGCCGTCGACCCGGCTTTTCACCGTGACGAGATTATAGGGCTGAACCGTACCGATCCCGCGAAGATAGGCCGGAACGTCCCTCGCCTCCGCCACCGCGAGCGCTACCGGCACCGGCGGCGGTGCCACGGGCGGCGGCGCGCCATTCCCCAACGGAAGCCCGAAATACCACCCCGCCCCCCCGACCCCGAGAAGCACGGCACCCACCCCAAGAACCAACCGCTTGCGCATGATCGTCAAAACCGCTTTCAGCGAAACTACCTGCGAAGATATATGATAAATAATATTTATCAATATCCGGAAGGTAAAGCGGATTTTTCCCGGTTAAGGAATGAGCCATTTGTCCCTCGGCGTCTTGGCCGGGCTTGACCCGGCCATCCACGTGGAGCCGTGTGTATATCATTGGAAATATTGGTTTTTGTAGCCGCCGCGTGGATGCCCGGAACAAGTCCGGGCATGACGCCGGTGGCCATATCTCGATCTTTCCTGAAACATCGAGATAAGCCAATGACGCCATTTGGCGACAGGACTGTCTTTCCGCCTAAAACGGCCCCCGGAAGCGCAGGGTCAGATTGTCGCCGCCGCCGGTGTTGCGGCTGATGAGATCGTGCACATAGATAAGCTGAACATCGACATTGCCGATCATGTGGCCGATGACCGGACCGATCACGATTTGCTGCTCGTCGGCGCGGGACCATGGCCCCTGGTCGTGGGTGAGTTGCTGAAGCCAGTCGCCGCTGATCCCGATCTCCCAGCCGAGGATCTCGCGCTCGATCGTGTAATCGACATAGAGAACATTGCCCGAGGTCGTCTGGCGGGCGGCATTCCGGGTGTTGAAATCGACCGTGGCGCTCAGGCTCAAATTCCAGCCGTCGGGCAGGTAGGTCACCGCCGCCACGGGCTCGACCGTCCAGAATTCGTCGCCGACATTCAGCGCCCGCTGCTTGTTGAAGGAGCCGTCCGGGATATAGACGCCGAACCCGGCAGCGACGAAGAGATCGCTCCCCAGGTTCCAGGAAAGATAGGCCGGCACGATCGCGGTATCGGTCATGCCCCAGCGCTTGACCCCACTTTCGGCGATCTTCACATCGCCATAGGCGATAGGCTGCGACAAGGACGCCCCCCAATTCGCCCCCAACAAGGGAAAATCGGCGATCCAGATCACCTTGGTGATATTGGCCCAGATGGAATAACGAGTGGTAGTCCGCTCGCTCCGGTTGTTGTAAGCGGTCAGGTGTTCATAGAGCATCGTGTCTTCGAAATACCATCCCGCCGGCGGCAGTGCCGCCGTCATGTAGCCGCAGAGCAGGCAAGGCGGATACTGATTGCTCGCTCCGGCCTCGAATCCGCTAGCGAAATCAATGGGAGCAATCAGAAAGAGGAACAAGGGAACAACCCCATTCCACGCTAAATCCCATGGGCAGAACCTCATCGAGCCCGCCCTGCATTATTCCCGGCACCCACCAGGCCGACAAACGCGCTCTTGAACTTTTCTCGCATTAAGAGCACTTCTCAAGTTTATTCAACCGCAGCCTGTCGTGTTCATAACATCCAGAATTCTAGGACATTTTGAATGTTTCTTGTTCTGGTAGTTGTATATAGGATGTTATGAACGATTAGGCTTGTGGAGTGAATGATGGTAGCAAGGACTGGCGAAAAAGTCCCCAAATCTAAGCGGGAAAAGCCAATGGCAACCAAGCGGGAAAGCCCGAAGGTGACGCGCCGCATGGCGAAGTTCGACGGGCCCAATCCCATCGATATCCATGTCGGCGCCCGCCTGCGCTTGTTGCGGACGATCGTCGGAATGAGCCAGACCGAATTGGCGGAGCGGGTCGGCCTGACCTTCCAGGCGATTCAGAAATACGAGCATGGCGACATCCGGATCAGCGCCAGCCGGCTTTATGAGTTGGCCATCATCCTCGGCGTCTCGGTGTCTTCCTTTTTCGTGGACCTGCCGGACACCGCCTCGCCCGAAGCGGGGGACAAAGCGCCGGGTGAAACCGGTACCGGGGAAACCGGCACCGGCGAAGAAATCGGCGGCCACTCCTCGCTCGAACTCCTGCGGACCTTCTCGGCCATTCAGGATGTGGAACTGCGGCGTCTTTTCGTCCAGTTCCTGCGGCGGGCTTCGCTACTCCCCGCCGGGGAGCCGCCGGACGACTCCCCCACCCCCCCGAAGACGGTTACGCCGATCGGCCGGAAGAAAGCGGTTTAAAGCACGTTCGCCTTAAAGCGCATTCGCCCGATAGGCGGGAAACGGCGCTGCCTCCGCGAGGGGGCTCGGCATCCTCTCGTCTTCCGAAAGCCGATAGGCCGGCTCGGAGAAGGAAAGGCGGAGATGCGCGGTCTGCCGCTTGGCCGCGGCTGGCTCGGTTGCCATGGCATCGATCGCCATGACTTCCACGCCCGCCGCGCCTACGCCCACGCCCGAATCGAGTGCCGCCAGTTTCGGCTTCAGCACGCGCGAAAGATAGCGGTAGTCCTGCCGTGCCCGCGCCGGGCTGACGGCGGCGGCGCCGACCGCGCCATCCGCCCGGTAGAGGGTCAGCGCGAAATGGCGCGCGCCGATCCCCTCATCCGAAAGACGCCGGCACATCGAAGCGATCAGGTCGAGAAGCGCCGCTTGCAGGGTCTCCCGATCGGCGATCGGCTGGGCGAAGCGCCGCGACACGCGGTGGTCGGGAGACGCCCGCCCGGCCGGCGTGGCTTTCACCGCCCGGCCGAACATCAGATCGACCCGCGCCGCCGCCTCATGCCCGATACGCCGGGCAAGAAGCCGCGAGGGAATCGCCTGCAACTCCCCGATTCGCGCAACCCCCCGCATTGCCAGCCCGGATGCGGCCGGCGCCGGCAGCCGCAATGCCGCCAGCGGCAATTCCGCGCAGAGCGCCGGCAGTGCCTCCGCCCCCATCCCCGCCAGCAGCGGCGTCACGCCGCCATGGCGTGCCAGACCCCAGGCGGCGGCGGCATTGGCGGCAACGGCGATCCGGCAGGCGATCCCCTTGGCACCCAGACGCCGCTCCAGATCGGCCACAAGCCCGGCCTCACCATCCGGAAAATCGCCGCTACAGCCGGTGATGTCGAGAATGATGCCGTCGGGAAGGTCGGCCGCGGCTTTCCCCGTATACCGCCCGCACCATTCGGCGAGCAGCAGCAGCGAGGCGGTATTACCCGCGGCATTACCCTGGGCCGGCCAGTTCGGCAGGTAAAGTGATAGAATTCGGCGCATGGCGTGGCCCCTGACCGCTATTGTCTGATCTTGCGGGTTTGCTCCGGCAGCTTGCCGATGCTTTTTTCGAGGATGCCGGGCCGATCCCATTCACCTTCGGGACGATTGAGGAGGTTGGGGTCGCTGTTCATCTGCAATTCATCGGGGCTTGCCGGAATTTCCATGCCCATCGCCGTGTAGGAATGGCCGGAGAACTCGAAATTCGGAACGTCGGGCAGCGGATTGGCCTTGCCGAAATGCCGCATCGAGAACTGCCAATAACGCTCCCGCCCCTCCTGGGCATGGCCGTAGACGGCGGTGAAGCCTTTGCGCCGGGCGAAATTGATGGTGTATTCGACGAGCTTCGTGCCGATCGGGCCGCTCCGGTACTCGCGCCGGACCGCCATCCGCTCCAGCTTGGCGAATTTGCCGAAATAGCGGATGCGCATGGTCGCCGCCGGCTCGTCATCGATATAGCCGATGACATGCGTGGCCGTGGTGTCGTTCCCGTCAAATTCCTCGTTATAGGGGCATGATTGCTCGGCCAGAAACACGGCAGAGCGAATGGCAAAGGCAACCATGGTGTCGTCGAAACCACGCGCGATCCTGATCTCGATCTGACCGAGATTGGAACCATTTTGCGGCGTATTCGTCTGAAGCGGCATATCCATGGACATCGCTAAAATCCCGTTTTCTGTGGGTCACCACGATTTCCTCGTCACTATCATTCATAGCGGCGAGGGATCGATAGGCCTTGTTCCTCCACATACTCGCGTTGATTACCAAATTCGGTTAGGGCATAATTGCCCAGCTGATGGAGCAAAATAACCCAACCCTCGCGGAAAAAGATGCTCTATCAAATAGGGAGGACTACAGCGGAAATGAACCGGAAAGATACAATATTTTTTGGCTCCTGGGACAACATCCGCTACTTCATCGCGGTTGCCAAGGCCGGGTCATTGAACGCCGCCTCGAAGAATCTAGGCGTCGACCACACCACGGTGGGACGGCGGCTGAAAGCCTTCGAGGGTAGCCTCGAAGCGGCGCTTTTCGATCGTTGCGGCAATGGCTTGCGGCTTACGGCGGACGGGCAGGAAGCGCTCGGCGAGGCGGTCAGGGTCCAGGAACTGATCGATGCCTTCGCCCAAAAAGTGCATGGCAGCAACCGCCGGCTCGCGGGCGAGGTGCGCCTCAACGTCACCGAGGGCCTCGCCAGTTTCTGGCTGATGCCGCAGCTCCAGCCCTTTCAGCAGGCAAATCCGAAGCTGAATATCAACTGGTTCATTTCCAACAGCGAATCGATCGAACTCGGACGCGATGTCGACATCGCCATCCGCTGGCGGCAGCCGACCGAGCCCGATGCCGTCGGCATCCGCCTCGGACAGATCGGCTACTCGCTCTTCGCCTTTCCGGAATATGTCGAGCGCTTCGGCATCCCGGAAACCATCCGTGATATGGCTCAGCACCACTTCATCCATTACAACGCTTACGAAACCAACCCGCATTTCGCCGCGTGGAATATCCTGATGCGGCAATTCGAGCCGGGGATGCGGCTCGAAAACTCGGCATTGACCCAGGCGGCACTCAAGACCGGGAATTTCATCGCGCTTTTGCCGAACTACGCCAGCAACATCGAGCCGGCCCTGGTCCGGTTCCCGCTCGATCTCGACATCACCATTCCGATCTGGCTAGTCTATTACGAAGCCAGACGGCGCTCGGCCAGGGTGCGGGCGCTGCTCGACGAGATTCAGAGGCTTTTCAGCACCGGACGCGGCACCTGGTTCGATTGAATGGGTTCGATTGAATGGGTTCGATTGAGCAGCCTTACCGCGTCGGGATGATGTAGCGGCGGATCATCACGGTTTCGCCGGTATAGAAGGTCGGCAGCTCGTCCATGAAGAGCGCGCCCTCGATCGCCTCCACCGCGCGGAGCGAGGCCTTGTTCGAGGCGCGGGCCACAAACATCAGCCGCTCGATCCCGAGTGCGGCGGCCTCCGGCAGCACCGCTTTCAGCATGCGGGCCCCCTGCCCCTCGCCGCGCCGAGACGGGCGCACGCCGAAGCCGACATGGCCGATATAGGCGGCGACGAACGGCGAATTGAGAACATGCCGGAGTTGCACGGCACCGATAAAATCCGCCCCGTCCACCCACCAGAAACAGGTCGTGGGCGGCACCGGCACATCCTCGCCATTGGGCGCGCGCACCGCCGCCGGGGGATGCCGGAGTTCCTCGAAGAACCGGTCCGGATCGGCCCTCGCCGCCGCGGCCTCGGCTGGCGTCGGCTCCGGATCGGGCGGCACCCGGAAACCTTCCACGATCGCGTCGAGATAACCGGCCCGATGCGGGGGATTGCCCAATGGAACGAAGGTCAATGCAGCCAAACCCCCCGGTTTTCCTGGAACAGGTGCTTGATCTCGTCGGCCAGCATCTGCACCTTCGGGTTTTCCACCAGATCCTCGTGATAGGCGAGCCAGAGCGACAGCGACAGGCCAAGATCGAATGGCAGGCGCACCAGATTGGGCTCGACCTGCAAGGCGTAATTCGGAAGCAGGGCGATGAAATTCCCCGCCGGCAGGACCGATCCGCCTAGAACGGCGTTTTCAATGGTCATCGCCGGCGATTTCGCCTTCACCAGTTCGTTCCAATGCGCCAAACCCGGATTCTGCTCATAGGATTTGAAATGCAGGAGATGCCGGCCCGAAATACGGGCGATACTTTCCGGCATGCCGAATTCCTCGACATAGGATTTCGTCGTGAAGAGATGATAGGGCACGGTCGCGAGCTTTCGCGCCGCCGCCAGTTTCGGCGCCGGCCGCTCCCACCGGAGCGCCATGGACAGATCGCGGGAAAGCTCGTCCCGTGCCATCGGATCGGCGTGAATTTCAATCTCCAGCCGGGGATGGAGCGCCAGGAAGGGCTGCAATCGCGGCACCAGCCAGAAGGTGGTCAACCCCTCCGTCACTCCCAGGCGGATCTTGCCCGCCGGCCCGGTTTCGCGGTTCTTGACCTTGCGCTGAAAGGCATCGACCGCGGTCTCGACCATCTCCGCCTGCTGGAGCGCGCGCTCGCCGATCCGTGTCAGCGACAGGCTGCCGCGCTGCTGCACGAACAGGGGAAATCCTACCCGGTCTTCGAGGGCCCGCAAATGCCGGCCGACGGTCGTCTGATCCACTCCCAGATCCCGCGCTGCCCGGTTCAACGAACCCGATCGTGCGAGCGCCAGGAAATAACGGACATCATCCCACAATAAACTTTCGTTCTCGATCACCTGCATAACGGAGCACTCGTTCCCATTCAACACCCACGAGAACGATAATATCACCATTCACTTGTGCATGCGCACTCGCCTAGTTATGCATTTTCGCACAAGGCTACCCTGAGTTCTCTGTCGCCGCACAGAGATGCGGCCGGGAGGGGATAGAGCTATCTCCGCTGATATCCAATATAACGACAAAACAGTTGATATAGCTGCCCGGAATCCGATAAGCGGGAAAAGGACGGGGATGCAAAATCGCTTTGCCGCCTATGACCGGCAGTGAGCTTTATTTGAGGTGAAGTCGCATGGAATTCGCCGACTGGGTTGTTGCCATCTCCGCTTCGCTCGGAGCCGTTCTTCTCGGCTTGGCTTCCATTGCCTCGATTTTGGGGTAGTCCTCAAGGATGGACAGAGTTGCCAGAATTGATAAACGAAACGACCGTCAGCCATCCTCTGAGAAAGCCCTTTGCCGCTCCGGCGCGGCGGCGAGCCAAGCTGTTCCGCCCGCTGCTCATCGCCGCCGGCATTCTCGGCGTGGGCGCCGGCATCTGGTATTTCACCGCAACCCAGAGCAAGCCGCCCGAGCCTGAGCGGGCAAAGGGGCCGCCGGCCTCCCCCGTCGCCGTTGCCACCGCCGTCACCGGCGACATCGCCCTCAATCTGGACGGGCTCGGGACGGTGACGCCGCTGGCCACCGTCACCATCCGGACCCGGATCAACGGGCAGCTCACCCGGCTCGGCTTCACCGAGGGGCAGATGGTCAAACAGGGCGATTTCCTCGCCGAGATCGATCCCCGCCCCTATCGCATCGCCGTCAATCAGGCCGAGGGGTTGCTTCGGCACGATCAGGCGTTGCTGAAGAATGCCCGGCTCGACCTTGAGCGCTACCGGAAGCTGGTGAAGGAGGATTCGATCGCCCGCCAGCAGCTCGACACCCAGGATTCGCTGGTCCATCAATATGAGGGCACGGTCCTCGTCGATCAGGCGCAGCTCGATAATGCCAAGCTCAATCTCGATTACTGCCATATCGTGGCCCCCATTTCCGGGCGGATCGGCTTGCGGCAGGCCGATCTCGGCAATTACCTCCAGAGCAGCGACGCCAACGGCATCGCCGTGGTCACGCAGTTGCAGCCGATCACCGTGGTCTTCACCCTGCCCGAGGATAATCTGCCGGGGGTGACGAAGCGCCTTGCGGGGGGCCGGAAACTCCCGGTCATGGCCTTCGACCGGAGCCGCACCGAGAGGCTCGCCGAGGGCGTGCTGGAGAGCCTCGACAACCAGATCGACACCACCACCGGGACGGTGAAGCTCAAGGCGCAATTCGACAACAAGGACGGAACGCTGTTCCCGAACCAGTTCGTGAATGCGCGGCTCCTGGTCGATACGCTGCACGATGCCACGATCGTGCCGTCGGCGGCGATCCTGCGCGGGGCGCCCGGCACCTATGTCTATGCCGTCGATGCCGAGAACAAGGTCAAGGTCCAGCCGGTGACGCTCGGGGCCACGGAAGGGCGGAACGTGGCGATCGCCGCCGGGCTGGAGCCGGGCGCGCGGGTGGTGGTGGACGGCACCGACCGGCTGCGCGAAGGCATGACGGTCACGGTGGCCGAGGGTGGCAGTCCGCCAGAAGCTTCAGGGGAGCGGAAGCCCGGACGCAAGAAGTGAACCCGTCCGCGCTCTTCATCCATCGTCCCGTCGGCACGACGCTGCTCATGCTGGCGATCCTGTTGACCGGGATCGTGGCGTTCCGCTTCCTGCCGGTCTCGGCTTTGCCGGAGGTCGATTACCCGACGATCGAGGTTCAGACCTTCTATCCGGGGGCGAGCCCGGAGGTGATGACTTCCTCCGTAACCGCCCCCTTGGAGCGTCAGTTCGGGCAGATGCCGGGGCTGAACCAGATGATCTCGACCAGCGCCGCCGGGGCCTCGGTCATCACCCTGCAATTCAACCTCGAACTCAATCTCGACGTGGCCGAGCAGGAAGTCCAGGCGGCGATCAACGCCGCCGGCAACCTCCTGCCCTCCGATCTCCCGGCCCCGCCGATCTATGCCAAGGTCAACCCCGCCGACGCGCCGGTGCTGACCCTGGCGCTGACCTCGGCGACCCTGCCGATGAACCGGGTCGAGGATCTGGCCGATACCCGGATCGCCCAGAAGATTTCGCAGGTGCCGGGCGTCGGCCTCGTCCGCATCGGCGGCGGTCAGCGCCCCGCCGTGCGCATCCGCGCCAATCCGAAGGCGCTTTCGGCCTATGGGCTCAATCTCGACGATCTGCGCACCACCATCGCCAGCGCCAATGTCAACGCGCCCAAGGGCAATTTCGACGGGCCGCAACGGGCGTGGTCGATCAATGCCAACGACCAGCTCCGCCATCCGGAGGATTACCGGGATCTGGTCATCGCCTATCGGAGCGGCGCCCCGGTGCGTCTGAGCGATGTGGCCGAGATCCTCGACGGCGCCGAGAACGACCACCTCGCCGCCTGGGCCGATGCCAGCCCGGCGGTCATCCTCAATATCGAGCGCCAGCCCGGCGCCAATGTGATCGCGGTGGTGGACCGCATCAAGAAGATGATGCCGGCGCTCAAAAGCGGGCTTCCGGCTTCGGTCGAGGTCGCGGTATTGACCGACCGCACCACCACCATCCGCGCCTCGGTCGCCGATGTTGAGTTCGAGCTGTGCTTCGCCGTGGCGCTCGTCGTGCTGGTGATCTTCCTGTTCCTGCGCAATTTGCCGGCCACGCTCATCCCCAGCCTCTCGGTGCCGCTCTCGCTCGTCGGCACTTTCGGGGTGATGTATCTCTGCGGCTACGGCGTCAATAATCTGTCGCTGATGGCGCTGACCATCGCCACCGGCTTCGTCGTCGACGACGCCATCGTCATGATCGAGAACGTCGCCCGCTATATCGAGGAAGGCCATTCGCCGATGGAGGCGGCTTTGATCGGCTCGCGGCAGATCGGCTTCACCATCATCTCACTGACCATCTCGCTCATCGCCGTGCTGATCCCGCTTTTGTTCATGGGCGATGTGGTGGGCCGGCTGTTCCGGGAGTTCGCCGTCACCCTGGCGGTGACGATCCTGATTTCGGGGGTGGTGTCGCTGACCCTGGTGCCGATGCTCTGCGCCCGGCTTCTCCGCCACCATGGCGCGTCCGAACAGAACGCCCTGCAACGCAAATCCGAGCTTTGGTTCAATGCCGTCATCGCCGGCTACGGGCGGATGCTGGACTGGGTTCTGGGGCATGAGCGGGCGACGCTGGCGGTGGCCGTGGCCACGCTGGGCTTGACGATCGCTCTCTATGCCTTTGTTCCGAAGGGATTCTTTCCGGTCCAGGATATGGGGCTGCTCCAGGGGATCTCGGAGGCGCCGGAATGGGTGTCATTCCAGGCGATGGCGGCGCGGCAGCAGGCGCTGGCCGGGATTATCCTTAAAGATCCGGATGTTGTGAGCCTTTCCTCCTTCATCGGCGTCGACGGCACCAATATGACCCTGAACCGGGGCCGGTTTCTGATCAATCTTAAGCCGAAGGATGAACGCGGCACCGACGCCTCCGGCATCGCCCGGCGGCTGATGGGGCGCACGGAAAAAGCCGGCGGCATCACCTTGTTCTTGCAGCCGGTTCAGGATCTGACCGTCGATTCGGCGGTGAGCCCGACGCAGTACCGCTTCGTCCTCGAAGACACCAATCCGGCGGAGCTGACCGCCTGGGTTCCAAGGCTCGTGCAGCGGCTGAAGGAATTGCCGCAAGTCGAAGCGGTGGCCAGCAATATCGAGGCCCATGGCCTTGCCGCCTATCTCACCGTCGACCGCGACACCGCCGCGCGTTTCGGCATCACTTTGGCCACCATCGACAACGCCCTCTACGACGCGCTGGGGCAGCGCATCGTCTCCACCATCTTCACCGAATCGAACCAGTACCGGGTGATCATGGAGGCGGGGCCGGCCTTGGCCGGCGGCATCGGCGAGATCACCTCGCTCCGCCTGCCCTCCTCCACGGCCGGCTCTTCAAATCAAGGGGGCGGCGGGCAGGTGCCGCTATCGGCCATCGCCAAGGTCAGCGAAACCCTGGTGCCGCTGCAAATCGATCATCTCGGCCAGTTCCCGGCGGCGACGGTGTCGTTCAATCTGGCGGCGGGGGTGTCGCTCGGCGCGGCGGTCGCCGCGATCGAGGCGGCGGAGACGGAGATCGGCCTACCGGAAAGCGTGCAGACCAGCTTCCAGGGGGCGGCGCTGGCCTTCAAGGCCTCGCTCGGCAATGAGGTGATGCTCATCCTGGCGGCGCTCGTGACCGTCTATATCGTGCTGGGCGTGCTCTATGAGAGCTTCATCCACCCGGTCACCATCCTCTCGACCCTGCCCTCGGCGGGGTTGGGGGCATTGCTGGCGCTCATCGTCTCGGGCGGCGATCTCGGTGTGGTCGGGGTGATCGGGATCGTGCTGCTGATCGGCATCGTCAAGAAGAACGCGATCATGATCATCGACTTCGCCTTGGAAGCCGAACGCGAGCACGGCAAATCCCCGCGCGAGGCCATCCACCAAGCCTCGCTCCTGCGCTTCCGCCCGATCCTGATGACGACCATGGCGGCATTGCTGGGCGCCCTGCCCCTGCTGCTCGGCTCCGGCACCGGCTCCGAACTGCGCCAGCCTTTGGGCCTCACCATCATCGGCGGGCTGGCGGTCAGCCAGGTGCTGACCCTATTCACCACCCCGGTGATCTATCTCGCCTTCGATAGACTCGCGCGGCGGCTGCGGGGCGCGCATGAGATCCCCGAGGAAGCCGGGGAATGAGCTTCTCCGCCCTCTTCGTCCGTCGCCCCATTGGCACCACGCTCCTGACCCTCGGTATTGCGCTGGCGGGGATATTGGCTTTTTTTCATCTGCCAGTCTCGCCGCTTCCGCAGGTCGATCTGCCGACGATTTTCGTCGGCGCGAATATGCCGGGCGCCAGTGCGGAGGTCATGGCGACGAGCGTGGCGACGCCGCTGGAACGGCATCTCGGCCTTATCGCCGACGTCACCGAGATGACCTCGTCGAGTTCGCTCGGCTCGACCCGCATCATCCTGCAATTCGGGCTCGACCGGGATGTCGACGGCGCCGCCCGCGACGTGCAGGCCGCCATCAACGCCGCCAGAGCCGATCTTCCGGCAAGTCTCCGCTCCAACCCATTCTATCGCAAGGCAAATCCTTCCGACGCCCCGGTCGTCGTTCTGGCGCTGACATCGGCGACAATGACCCCTGGACAGATCTACGATGCCGCCACGACGGTGGTTGCACAGAAACTCTCCCAGATCGAAGGCATCGGTCAGGTCGATATCGGCGGCGCCTCCCTCCCCGCCGTCCGGGTCGAGCTTCTGCCGGACGCGCTCTTCAAATATGGAATCGGGTTGGAGGATGTGCGCGCGGCGCTCGCCGCCGCCAATGCCCATAGCCCCAAGGGCGCGATCGAGGAGGGCGAACGGCGTTTCCAGATCTATACCAACGACCAGGCCACGACCGCCGACGATTACCGTTCACTCGTCATCGCCTATCGCAACGGCGCCTCGGTCCGCCTGTCCGATCTCGCCGAGGTGACCGATTCCGTCGAGGATCTGCGCAACAAGGGCCTCGCGAACGGGCGGCCCTCGGTGGTGGTCGAACTGTACCGTCAGCCCAGCGCCAACATCATCGAACTGGCCGATCGGGTCAAAGCGGCCTTGCCTCAGCTTCGTGTCTCCATACCGCCGGCGATCGATATCGCGGTAATGGCCGACCGCACGACCACCATCCGCGCCTCCCTCCGGGACACGGAAACGACGCTCGTCATCGCCATAGCCCTCGTTATCCTCGTGGTCTTCGTTTTCCTGCGCAACGCCAGGGCCACCTTGATCCCCAGCATCGCCGTGCCGGTTTCCCTCGCCGGCACCTTTGCCGGGATGTATTTGCTCGGCTACAGCCTCAATAACTTTTCCTTGATGGCGATCATCATTTCCACCGGCTTCGTCGTGGATGACGCCATCGTCGTGCTGGAGAACGTCTCCCGCCATGTTGAGGCCGGGATACCGCGGCGGCAGGCGGCAATCCAAGGCACGCGCGAGGTCACCTTCACCGTCCTGTCGATGAGCCTGTCGCTGATCGCGGTCTTCATCCCGATCCTGGCTATGGGAGGCATCGTCGGACGGCTCTTCCGCGAATTCGCCGTTACGCTCTCGCTCGCGATCCTGGTTTCGATGGTGGTCTCGCTTACGATCACGCCGATGCTCTGCGCCCACATCGCCCGCCGCAGGCGGGAAGAGGAACAAGGAAGACTTTTCCGGGCCGGCGAGCGCGTCTTTCAGGTAATACTTGGCTTCTACGGCCATACGCTGAACTGGGTGCTCCGGCACAATCTGCTCGTGTTCCTCGTGTTCCTGGTGACGGTCGGTATTACGATCCATCTCTACCGCGTCATCCCCATGGGGTTCTTCCCGCAGCAGGATACGGGCCGTCTCCTGGGCATGATCCAGGCGGATCAGAGCATCTCTTTCCAGGCGATGCAGGAAAAGCTTCAGGAACTCGTGACGATCGTCCGGAATGATCCGACCGTGGACGCCGTCACCGGCTCCACCGGCGGGAACCAGACCAATACGGGCCGGATCTTCGTTGCGCTGAAGCCCCTTGCCGAGCGCAAGGACTCAGCCGACAAGGTCATCGCCCGGTTGCGGCGCGCGACCCGCGACGTTGCCGGGGCAAGGCTGTTCTTCCAGTCCATGCAGGACATCCGCTCCGGCGGCAGGCCCAGCGCCTCGCAGTTTCAATACACACTGCAATCGGACGACATCGCCGCCCTCCGATACTGGATGCCGCGCATTACCGAGGCGCTTCAGCGAGCCCCCGAACTTGCCGATGTTGCCTCCGACCAGCAGGATTCGGGACTTGAAAGCAATCTGGTCATCGACCGCGACACGGCCTCGAAGCTCGGCCTCGGCATGAACCAGATCGACAATACGCTCTACGACGCTTTCGGCCAGCGTCAGGTCTCGACCATCTACGCGCCCTTGAACCAGTACCACGTCGTCATGGAGGTGGCGCCGCGCTATTGGCAGAGCCCGGACACGCTGAAGCAAATCTATGTCAGCACCTCGGGCGGCACCCCAAGCGGGAGCCAATCCTCCAACGCACCGGCGGGAACGGTCGACGCGAATGCCGGCGCCGCTTCCGTGGCCTCCGATACCGCGCGCAACCTCAACCTCAACGCGCTGGCGAATTCCGGGCGGGGCGCCACCTCGTCCGGGGCGGCCGTCTCGACCCGAGCCGAGACCATGGTGCCGCTCGCCGCCATCGCCCGCTACGAGACCGGGAACGCACCGCTTTCGGTCAACCACCAGGGGCTCTTCGTCGCATCGACCATCTCCTTCAACCTGCGGGAAGGGGTGGCGCTCGGCGAGGCGGCCGCCGCCATCCAGCAGACCATGGTCCGGATCGGCGTGCCCTCGTCGGTCCGCGGCGGCTTCCAGGGCACGGCCAAGATGTTCCAGGAATCGCTGGCCAATGAGCCGATCCTGATCCTGGCGGCGCTGCTCGCGGTCTATGCGGTGCTTGGCATCCTCTATGAGAGCTGGATACATCCCCTGACGATCCTCTCGACCCTGCCTTCGGCGGGGCTGGGCGCGCTGCTCGCCCTCATGGCGACCGGGATGGAGTTCAGCCTGATCGCGCTGATCGGCGTCATTCTCCTGATCGGCATCGTCAAGAAGAACGCCATCATGATGATCGATTTCGCCATCGATGTGCAGCGGCGGACGGGCCTCCACCCGAAGGAGGCCATCCATCATGCCGCCCTCATCCGCTTCCGCCCGATCATGATGACGACCATGGCGGCGCTGTTCGGAGCGTTGCCCCTGGCATTAGGCAGCGGCGACGGGGCGGAACTGCGCCAGCCGCTCGGCATCGCCATCATCGGCGGGCTGATCGTCAGCCAGATCCTCACCCTCTACACCACGCCGATCATCTATCTCGAACTCGACCGCCTGCGGCTTCTCGGCTGGCGGCGCAAAAAATTGAGTATTGCCGAATGAAGCGCCTCCTTATCGCCGGCCTCCTTTTGACCGCCGGCTGTGCTGTCGGACCGGATTACCAGCGTCCCGAAACCGTCATTCCCGCCCAATTCAAGGAAGCGGCGGGCTGGAAAGTGGCGGAACCCGGCCAGGCTGAAAGCAATGCCGCGTGGTGGTCGGTCTATAACGACCCGGTGCTCGACGGCATCGAGCGGGAGATCGCGGTCTCCAACCAGAATCTGGCGGCGGCTGAAGCCGCCTGGCGGCAGGCCCAAGCCGCAGTGGCGCTTGCGCAGGCGAGTTTCTGGCCGACGCTCGGCATCACGCCGTCCGGGGAGCGAAGCGGCCGCGGCCCTGGGCAGAGGGGCCAGAAGGCCCCCTCCGTCACCACCGCCGGCGGCACCGTGATCCCGAGCGGCGGCAGCGGCGGCACCGCCAGCAATCAATTCAGCCTCACCGGCAGTGCCAGTTGGTCGCCCGATATCTGGGGCAAGATCCGCCGCACGGTCGAGAGCAACGAAGCCGCAGCCGAAGCCAGCGCCGACGATCTCGCCGCCCTGCGGCTTTCGACCCAGGCCCTGGCCGCCACCGATTATTTCGAGCTGCGCATCGCCGATGCGATGCAGCGTCTGCTGGAGCAAGCCGCGACCGCCTATCGCCGCTCGCTCGAAATCACCCGCAATCAGTATAAAAGCGGCATCGCCGCCAAATCCGACGTGGCGCAGGCCGAGGCACAGGTCGAAACCACGCAAGCGCAGGCGATCAATACCGGCGTCGCCCGAGCGGCGCTCGAACACGCGCTGGCGGTGCTCACCGGCAAGCCTCCCGCCGATTTCGCCGTTGCGCCCGCCGCCTTCGCCGTGGCGATCCCGGCAATCCCGGTCGAGGTTCCCTCGGCGCTGCTCGAACGCCGCCCCGATATCGCCGCCGCCGAGCAGCAGATGGCCCAGGCTAACGCCAAGATCGGCGTGGCCCTCGCCGCATGGTATCCGAATCTGGCGCTGAACGGCACCTATGGGGTGACCTCGGCCACGCTGGGCGCGCTCATGAACGCATCGAACAACATCTGGGCCTTCGGCGGCTCCCTGGCCGAGACCGTCTTCGACGGCGGCGCCCGCAGCGCCGATGTGGCAATAGCCAGAGCCGCCTACGATCAGACCGTCGCCACCTATCGCCAGACCGTCCTCACCGCCTTTTCCCAAGTCGAGGATCAGCTGGCGGCGCTGCGCATCCTCGAAAACCAAGCCACGGTCCAAGCCCGCGCCGTTACCGCCGCCAATGAGGCCGAGCGCCTGATCCAGAACCAGTACAAGGCCGGCACCGTCGCCTATACCAGCGTCATCGTCGCCCAGACCGCCGCCCTGACCGATGCCGAGAGCAACCTCTCGATCCAGCAAAACCGCCTCACCGCCAGCGTCGCCCTGATCCAGGCGCTGGGCGGCGGCTGGCATGGCGACGAGGCGGCAAGGCTGGCGGCGAAGACGCAATAGCGCTCAATCAAATCCATTCCGCCTGGGATTTTTCGGCGCTGTTGATCGAACAGCAATTCTAATTTTGCCCCGTCATTCGGCAATGGGCTGGACAGCCGTGGTGCGTCCTTCGAGACGCCGCCAAGAGGCGGCTCCTCAGGATGAGGAACTTCCGTAATGCCATCAACTATGTACCTCATCC
>Ga0265327_10001131_pt1 | contig 36638 bp, 33 predicted proteins | sample 41621metaG_FD_202089 | JGI IMG/M metagenome (GOLD analysis project Ga0265327, IMG submission 202089) | Rhizosphere microbial communities from Carex aquatilis grown in University of Washington, Seatle, WA, United States - 4-16-21 metaG | ecosystem: Host-associated > Plants > Roots > Rhizosphere...
GCCCCAGGCCTTCCCGGGCTCGTATTGCGCGTCGGTTCTCATTGATTTGTCTCCGTTCGGCGTCTTGCGCCTGGTTGTTGTCGTGAGGCTCAGACGGCGCCCGCAATGAGATCGGCGGCTTTCTCGCCGATCATGATCGAGGCCGCGTTGGTATTGGACGAGCACATGGTCGGCATGACCGATGAATCGACCACCCGCAGGCCGGCCACGCCGCGCACGCGAAGCTGCGGATCGACCACCGCCATCTCGTCGGTGCCCATCTTGCAGGTGCCGATCGGATGCCACGAGGTCTGTCCCGATTGCTTGATGTAGTCGAGCAGGCCGTCGTCGTCGTCGACCTGGATGCCGGGGCGCGTCTCTCGCTTGACGAAGGGCGCGATGCTCGCCTGCGCGATGACCGCGCGCGCGAGCCGCAGGGCGGCGAGCATGGCGCTGCGGTCTTCTTCCTCGACCAGGTAGTTGGGCTCGATGACCGGGTTCTCGAGGGGGTCGCGGCTGCGCAGGTGCAACCTGCCTCTGGACTGTGGGCGCAGCTGGAAGAAGCCGACGGCGAAGCCCGGAAACGGGTCGAGCCCGAAGCCTTTGCCTGCGTAGCGGTCGGCACCGGTCAGGTGGTGCAGCTGGATCTTCACCTTCGGCCGCTCGTCGAGCGGCGAGGTGCGCGCCAATGCATGCACGGTGGCGGAAGGCGTCGCCATGATGCCGCGCCTGTTCCACAGGTAGGCAGCGCCGAGCCGGGCCAGGCGCCAGCGGTTGCCGACGATCTCGTTGAGGGTGGTCGCGCCCTGGCATTCGAATGTGATGCGCGACTGCAGATGGTCGATCAGGTTCTCGCCGACGCCCGGCAGGTGCTGTCGCACCTCGATCCCGAGCCCGCGCAGCCGCTCGGCATCGCCGATGCCCGAAAGCTCCAACAGTTGCGGCGACTTGATCGGGCCCGCGCTGACGATCACTTCGGCCAGAGCGGTGGCCTGCTTCTTCACGCCACCTTGCAGGTATTCGACGCCTACCACCTTCTGGCCGTCGAAGAGCAGCCGAGTGGCAGTCGCCTCGTTGGCGATGTCCAGGTTGGCTTGCTTGCGGCCGTGCAGATAGGCCGCCGCCGTGCTGCAGCGCCGGCCCTCGCGGGTCGAGAGCTGCAGGTAGTCGACGCCTTCGTAGCGCGCGCCGTTGTAGTCGGGCGTCCTGGGGATGCCGGCCTCGACACAGGCGCCGACGAAGGCATCGCTCAGCTGGTTCCGATGAACTTCGGACAGCCGCGACACCGAGACCGGGCCATCGCGTCCGCGACGTTCGCCATCGCCGAAGGCTGCATTCTCCAGCCGCTTGAAATACGGCAGTAGCGACGCGTAGTCCCAGCCCTGGTTGCCGAGCGCGGACCAATGGTCGAACTCGGCCGGCTCGCCGCGCACGTAGATCATGCCGTTGACCGAGCTGGAGCCACCCGGCATGCGACCGCGCGGCCAATAGATCTGCTGGCCGGCCAGCTGCGTCTGCGGCGTGGTCTGGAATTGCCAGACGTACTTGGGATCGGTGAGGATCCGGGCGATGCCGAGCGGCACCGTGACCCAGAAGTCGCGGTCGCGCGGCGCACCGGCCTCCAGCAGCAGCACGCGGCCCGATTGGCGCTCGGCAAGCCGGGTGGCCAGTGTGGCGCCGGAGGATCCGGCACCGACCACGATGTAGGCGTAGCTCTGCGCGCTCATGATGCGGCCGCTCCGGTCTTTGCGGCATACCAGCTCGCGAGCTGCTCGGCCTCTAGGCCCATGCGCTGGAACTGGCGGTCGGGCAACTCCGGCTGCGGCCGATCGGCGCCGAATTGCGAAGGCTCTGCGTCGACGACCAGCGCCGCGAAGGCCGGGCCGTCCTCCTGCAGCAGCAAAGGCAGCGCTTCGGCCAATGCTTCCACTGTGTCGATGCGAAGCGCTCGCGTGTACCCGGCCGCGCGCGCTAGCGCGCCGAAGTCGACATCCTTGCCGCCAGGCACGCCCAGGTTGGACGCGCCGGTGAACTGGGTGCCGTTCTGCACCACGAAATGTAGGAAGCGCCGCGGCGCGTTGTCAGCCACGCTCACCAGACCGCCCAGCTGCATCAGCAGGCTGGCGTCGCCATCGATCACGATGACGCCGACTTCGGGGTTCGCGAGGCTCAACCCAAGGCCCAGGCTGGCGGCGCCGCCCATCAGCGGGACCGAGCTCAGGCGGGCTTCGCTCACGCCCAGGGCATCGAGCGCGAACATGGCGCCCATGGTGGCCACGATCACTCGTTCGCCGCGTGCCTGGGCGATGCATTGGCAGGCTTGTCCGATTCTCATGTGCTGCTCCGCTTTCAGTGCCAGGCGATGGGCTGGTTGACGATCAGGGCCGCGGCACCGCGCCGGGCGGCGGCCGTCTCGAAGGCCGCGCGCATCGCGGCCAGGTCCGAGCTTGCGTCGAGGCCCCAGTGCGGCACTTGAAGGGTGTCGAGCAGCGGCTCGAGCAGGCTCACGACACGCCGGCCCGACTCGGTGGTCGGCCGCCCGAGGTTGGCGTTCTCGCGGCCGAACTGGCCGATCAGGAAGACGGTCGGAATTCGTGCATCCAGCGCCACGGCGCGGACCGTGTTGATGCAGGCATAGAGGCCCTGGTTCTGGATCACCACGATCGGCTGGCGACCGCCGATGCGCAGGCCCGCGGCCACGCACACTGCCTGGTCCTCGTTGCAGGTGCGCACGAGCCGGATCGGGCTGTCGCCACCCTCGATCGCCTGGTGCAGGGCCAGTTGGACGAAATCGGGTACCGTCACGAAGTCCGTGACGCCCGCCTGTTGCAGCGCTTCGAGGTACTCGGAAGCGCCGATACCGGTTCCAGCGGTCATCGCCTTGTCTCCTGTCTGTTTGTGTGCGACGAAGTCTAGGAATCCGAGATGGTCAAGTCTGTTAGGAACGCTACAGATTCGGCAGATTCGCCATCCCCGAGCGAAGGGCAACGGGCGCTGGCCGCGGCCACTCTGGAGCGCAGCGCCTGGTTCGGCGAGTGCCGACAGTCGACGCGCGATGCGCTGCTCGCCCAGGGCAGCGTGCGGCTGCTGGCGAAAGGGGAGGCCCTTTGCAGGCAGGGCAGCCCGGTGGAGCATTTGTGCCTGCTGCTGGACGGCAGCCTGGCCGTGAGCACCACGATGCGCAGCGGCAAGCGGCACGTGCTGCGCTACCTTGAGCCGGGCCAGCTCATGAACCTGATCCCGGTGCTGGACGAGCAGGTCGCGGTGCACGACGCCACGGCGCACGGCCCCTCGCTCGTGCTGCTGATGCACCGCATGCAGATCCGCCAGGCGCTCCAGACGGAGCCGGGGCTGGTGATGGCCCTGATGCGGCTGCTCTGTCTTCGATCGCGGCTGACCTACATGGAGCTGTCGCACTACACCTTGCTGCCGCTGTCCCAGCGCTGCGCCGGTGCGCTGCTGCATCTGGCGGAGCCCTTCGGGTTGCCGCGCGACGATGGACTGGCGATCTCGCTCAAGCTCTCACAGGACGAGTTCGCCGACATGGTCGGCTGTTCGCGGCCGGTGGCCAACCGCGAACTCAAGCAGCTGGAAGGCCAGGGCGTGATCCGGATGACCTACTCGCACTTCGTGATTCTCGATATCGAAGCGCTGCGGGAGCGGGCAGCGGGCTGAAGGCGAGGATGGCTGCCGCCCTGCCTGCAGGCATTCGATTGCATGCCGGCGCCACCCGAATCGTCGCTTCGGACGATGGCCGCCAAGCCCCGGGCTGGCAGCATGGAGGCCATTCCGCACGCCTCACCATGACCATCGAATTCCGCCCCAGCTGGCTCGCCGAAGAGCTTTCGACCTACCAGGACACCGTCGCCCGCTTCGTCGACACCGAGATGCTCCCGCAGGACGAGGAGGCCCGCAGGCAGGGCCACGTCGGCCATGCGCTGTGGCGCAGGGCCGGCGAGCTGGGCATCCTGTGCTCCGACATACCAGAGGAATTCGGCGGCGCCGGCGGCGACTTCCGGCACGAGGCGGTGTTCTACGACGCGATGAGCCGGCGCGGCCTCACCGGCATGAGCCCGTCGGTGCACAGCATCGTGGCCCACTACCTGCTCAACCACGGCACCGAGGCGCAGAAGCGCAAGTACCTGCCGCTTCTCGCGCGCGGCGAACTGGTCGGCGCGATCGCGATGACCGAGCCCGGCGCGGGCTCCGACCTGCAGGGCGTGCGCACGCGCGCCGAGAATCGCGGCGACCACTACGTGATCAATGGCTCCAAGACCTTCATCTCGAACGGCTACCTGGCCGGCCTGGTGCTGGTGGTGTGCAAGACCGACCCTTCGCAGCGGGCGCGCGGCACCTCGATACTGATCCTCGAGACCCAGGGCGCCGAAGGCTACCGGGTCGGCCGCAAGCTGGACAAGATCGGCCTGAAGGCGCAGGACACCTCGGAGCTCTTCTTCGAGAACGTGGTGGTGCCGGCCGAGAACCTGCTCGGCGGGGAGGAGGGCAATGGCTTCTTCCAGCTCATGTCGGACCTGCCCTATGAGCGCACCATCATCGGCGTCATTGCTGCGGCCGCCATGGAGGGCGCCTACGAGGCCACGCTGCGCTACGTGAGCGAACGCCAGATGTTCGGCAAGTCGCTCGGCGATTTCCAGAACACCCGCTTCCGCCTGGCCGAGGTGGCCACCACCTGCAAGGTGGCGCGCGCCTTCGTCGACCAATGCGTCGAGAAGCTGGTGGCCGGCACGCTCGACGCCGTGACCGCCTCGATGGTCAAGCTCTGGAGCTCGGAGCAGCAGGGCCGGGTGATCGACGAATGCCTGCAGCTGCATGGCGGCTACGGCTACACCAACGAATACCTGATCGGCCGGATGTATGTCGATGCGCGCATCCAGCGCATCTACGGCGGCGCCAACGAGGTCATGCGCGAGGTGATCGCGCGCGCGATGTAGACAACGACGCACAAGGGCAGCCCGATGGCCGACTACCAACACCTGCTGGTCGACGTCCGCGATGGCGTCGCGACCGTCACCCTGAACCGGCCTCAAAGCCTCAATGCGCTCAACCCCCGGCTGATCGCCGAGCTGTCGGGCTACTTCGGCGGACTGCATGCCGGCTCGGACGCGCGGGTGGTGGTGCTGAAGGGCGCCGGCCGGGCCTTCTGCGCCGGCCTCGACCTGAAGGAGTTCCAGGCCGACGGCGCGCGCCGCCAGGTCGGCGACATGCTCGATGCGCAGAAGCGCGTGCGCGACGTGATCCTGGCGATGCGGCGCTGCCCGCAGCCGGTGATCAGCGTGGTGCAGGGCGCGGCTTCCGGCGGCGGCTTCGCGCTGGCGCTGGCATCCGACATCCGCCTGCTGACGCCCGATGCGCGCATGAACGCTGCCTTCATCCGGCTCGGACTCAGCGGCTGCGACGTGGGCGTCAGCTACTTCCTGCCACGGCTGGTGGGCGCATCGGTCGCGGCCGAATTCATGCTGACCGGCCGCTTCCTGGGCGCCCAGCGTGCGCTGTCGCTCGGGCTGGCGAGCCAGGTCGCCGAGCTGCCCGACATCGAGGCCGAGGCCGCAGCGCTCGCTGCCGACATGCTTGCAGCCACGCCGCTGGGGCTGCGCCTGACCAAGGAAGCATTGGCCTTCGCGATCGATGCGCCGTCGCTGGAAGCGGCGATCGCGATGGAGGATCGCAACCAGGTGCTCTGCACCCAGGGCGAGGATTTCGGCGAAGGCGTAGACGCCTTCATCGCCAAGCGCAAGCCGCGCTACGGCAAGGCCGGCAAGGGCAGCAACGGCGGCGCCGCGTGAAGCCCGAGGACCTGCCCTACCGCAGCGGCCTTCTCGACGGCCAGCGCATCCTGGTGACCGGCGGCGGCACCGGGCTGGGCCGCGTGATGGCCGAGGCCTTCCTGATGCTGGGCGCGGAGGTGGTGATCTGCGGCCGTCGGTTCTCGGTGCTGGAGCAGACCGCCGCGGAGCTGCAGGCGCAGCACGGCGGCCGGGTGGTGCCGATCGAGTGCGACATCCGGCAACCCGATTCGGTGGCCGGCATGGTGGCTCGCACCTGGGCCGAATGCGGGCCGCTGACCGGCCTGGTCAACAACGCCGCCGGCAACTTCATCAGCCGCAGCCAGGACCTCTCGGCGCGCGGCTTCGACGCGATCGCCAACATCGTGTTTCGCGGCTCATTCCTGGTCACGCTGGAATGCGGCAAGCGCTGGATCGCCGAGGGCCGCAAGGCCTCGGTGCTGTCGATCCTGGTGAGCTGGATCTGGAACGGCTCGCCCTTCGCGCTGCCGTCCGCGATGTCGAAGGCCGGCCTGCATGCGATGACCCAGTCGCTGGCGGTCGAATGGGCGCCCCACGGCATCCGCTCCAACGCGATCGCGCCGGGGCTCTTCCCGACCGAAGGCATGCTGGCGCGGCTCGACCCCACCGGCGGCAGCTTCGATCCGGTGGCGCGCAATCCGATGCGGCGCGCCGGTCGCATGCCCGAACTCGCGAGCCTGGCCGTCTACCTGATGGCGCCGGGCTCCGAATACGTCAACGGGCAGACCATCGCCATCGACGGCGCCGAATACCAGGCCACCGGCGCCAACTTCTCTCATCTCAGCGCCTGGTCCAGCGCCGACTGGACCCGCGCCACCGAAGCGATCCGTCGCAAGAGCGCATGACACCCGATGCCGCAGACAACCCGCTGGTGATCGTCGAGCGGCCGAGTGCCGCCTGTGCGCTGGTCACGCTGAACCGGCCGCGCGCCAAGAACGCGCTGTCGATGGCCCTGCGGCGCGAACTGGTGCGGGTCTTCGACGCACTGCGCGACGACGCCGGGCTGCGCGTGGTGGTGCTGACCGGCGCCGGCGATGCCTTCTGCGCCGGCCTGGACCTGAAGGAGCTGGGCAGCAGCGGCGACCCGGGCGCTGCAGTCATGCCGTCGCGCGAGGACGATCCGATCCTGGCTATCACCGGTTTTCCCTGGCCGGTGATCGCCGCGATCAACGGCGTTGCGATCACCGGCGGCTTCGAGTTGGCGCTGGCCTGCGACCTGCTGGTCGCCGCCGACAGCGCACGCTTCGCCGACACCCATGCGCGCGTCGGGGTGCTGCCCGGCTGGGGACTGTCGCAGCGGCTGCAGAGGCTGGTCGGCATCGCGCGGGCCAAGGAGCTGGCCTTCACCGGCAACCAGATCGATGCGCAGCTGGCGCAGGCCTGGGGCCTGGTCAATCGGGTGGTGCCGGCGGGCGAACTGCTGCCGGTGGCCCTCGGCATGGCGGCCGACATCGCGAGCACGCTGCCGGAGGCCCTGCGCGCCTACAAGCGGCTGATCGACGACGGCTCGGCGCTGGCCGCCGGCGCCGCGCTCGCGCTCGAAAAGGAACGCTCGGCCGAATGGGCGCGAAGCCTCTCGGCCAGCGCGGTCGAGCGCAACAGCCGGCTGCTGACCGAGCGGGGCCGCGCGCAGAGCCGCGATCCGGCCGCGAAGTAGCCACAAGCGATGGGTGCAGGCCGAGGCGGCAACTTTCAGGACTCAAGGAGCAATCCATGCAATTCGGACCCGACATCGCGGCGGTGATCACCGGCGGCGCCTCCGGCCTTGGCGCGGCGACGGCGCGGCGGCTTGCGGCCCATGGCGTCAAGGTGGCGCTGTTCGACCTCAATGCCGGACTCGGCGAATCGCTGGCGCGCGAGCTGGGCGGCGTGTTCTGCGAGGTCGACGTGACCTCGGAGGAGCAGGTCGACCGGGCCTTCGGCCAGGCCCGCGAGGCGCACGGCCAGGAGCGCATCCTGGTGAACTGCGCCGGCACCGGCAACGCGGTGAAGACCGCGAGCTTCGACAAGGCCACGGGGCAGCCCAGGCACTTCCCGCTGGCGGCCTTCGAGAAGATCGTCCAGATCAACCTGATCGGCACCTTTCGCTGCATCGCGAAGTCGGCGGCCGGCATGCTGTCGCTCGCGCCCCTGGCCGATGGCGAGCGCGGCGCGATCGTCAACACCGCGTCGGTGGCCGCCCAGGACGGGCAGGTCGGTCAGGCCGCCTATTCGGCGTCGAAGGCCGGCGTGCTGGGCCTGACGCTGCCGGTGGCGCGCGATCTCATGAACGACGGCATCCGGGTCAACTGCATCCTGCCGGGCATCTTCGACACGCCGCTGCTGCAGGCCGCGCCGGAACACGTCAAGGCGTCGTTGGCGGCGACCGTGCCTTTCCCGAAGCGCCTGGGCCAGCCGGAGGAATACGCCATGGTCGCCGAGATGCTGATCGCCAATGGCTACATGAACGGCGAGAGCATCCGGGTGGACGGCGCCATCCGGATGGCGCCGCGCTGAGCTGCGCGATGGGCGGGCAGGGCGATTTCGAGCCCGCGGCGCTGGAGGCCTTCCTGCGGCGCACGCTGGGGCCGCTGGCCGGGCCGATGCGGCTCGAGAAGATCAGCGGCGGGCAGTCGAACCCGACCTTCTTCCTGAGCTTCGACGATCGCCGCCTGGTGCTGCGCAAGAAGCCGGCGGGCGAGGGCCTGCCTTCCGCGCATGCGGTCGATCGCGAATACCGCGTGATGAAGGCGCTGGCGGCCACCGCGCTGCCGGTGCCGCCGGTGCTGCTCTACCACGCTGAGCCGGCGCTGATCGGCACGCCCTTCTATCTGATGGAGCGGGTCGAGGGCCGGGTCTTCAACGACAACAGCGCGCCCGGCATCGACAGCGGCGAGCGGCGCCTGATCTACCTGGCGATGGCGGACACGCTGGCGACGCTGCACGGCCTGGACTGGCGCGCCGCCGGGTTGTCGGACTTCGGCCGGCCGGGCGGCTACTTCGAGCGACAGCTTCGCCGCTGGCGGCAGCAATGGGAGCTGTCGCGCACCCGGCCGATCCCGGCCATCGACGAGCTGCTGGCCTGGCTGGCGGCGAACCTGCCGGCGGACGACGAGACCACGCTCACCCATGGCGACTTCAAGCTCAACAACCTGATGTTCCATCCGACCGAGCCGCGGGTGGTCGCGGTGCTGGACTGGGAGCTGTCGACGCTCGGCCATCCGCTGGCCGACCTGGCCTTCAACACGGTGGCCTGGCGCACGCTGCCCGAGGAATACGGCGGTATCCGCGGGCTGGACCTGGCGGCGCTGGGCATTCCCGCCGAGCACGACTACCTCGCCCACTACTACCGGCGCACCGGCCGCGACGATCCGGCGCGGCAGGCGCAGCCCTTCCACTGGGCCTTCGCGCTGATGCGCTGGGCGGTCATCTTCGAAGGCATCGCGGCGCGGGCGCAGAAGGGCATCGCCAGCTCGGAGAATGCGGCGCAGGTCGGCCGGCTCAGCGAGGCGCTCGCGGCGCGCGGGATCGAGGCGATCGACACGCCGATGCCGGTGCTCTGAGACCGGCGCGGGGCCGGATGCTGTAATCGACCGTTCACGTCGACCGAAGGTGCCGCATTGAAGACCGTCCTGCTGTTCGTCGTCACCGCCGTCGCGGAGATCCTCGGCTGCTACCTGCCCTGGCTGTGGCTGACGAAGGGCGCCTCGATCTGGCTGCTCGTCCCGGCCGCACTCTCGCTCGGCCTGTTCGCCTGGCTGCTGACGCTGCATCCCACCGCGGCGGGCCGCGTCTACGCGGCCTACGGCGGCGTCTACATCGCGGTCGCGCTGGCCTGGCTATGGTGCGTGGACGGTATTCGCCCGACGGCCTGGGATGTCGCCGGCGTCGCGGTGAGCCTGGTCGGCATGTCGCTCATCGCGTTCCAGCCGCGCGCGGCCTAGGCGCCCCAGGCCGCGGTCCTGCCCAGGGCGGCGGGGCACGGCGCCCTTGCGCGCTCAGGCCGCAACGCGATCCGGCACGCGCTCCTCGGTGTGGGCCGCCGCCTTGAATGCCGCGAGCCGGCGCTCCTGCTCGCCCCGCACCCTTTGGATCGCCGCTTCCTTCACATGGCCGTAGCCGCGGATCTCCTGGGCCGCGCTGGCCAGGGCCACCGCCGCGCCGTGATTGGCGACGCTCAACTCGGCTGCGATCGACTTCAGCAGCGCCTCGTGCTCCACGACCAGGGCACGCTCGCTGCGCCGCTCCGGCGCGCGTCCGAAGGGATCGAGCGCGCTGCCGCGCAGGAACTTCAGCTTCGCCAGCCCCTTGAACACCGGCAGGATCCAGCCGCCGTATTCCTTCTTGAGCAGATGGCCGGTGCGCGGATCGCGGCGCGCGAAGAGCGGCGGCGCCAGGTGGAATCTCAGCTTCGCGCCGTCCTCGAACTGCGCGGCGATCGAGGCACGGAAAGCCGGGTCGCTGTGCAGGCGCGCCACCTCGTATTCGTCCTTGTAGGCCATCAGCCGGAACAAGGACTGCGCCGCGGCGCGCGACAGCGATTCGTCGCCCGGCGCCACCCGCCGCTCGGCGTCGATGACCGGCTTCAGCGCCGCCAGGTAGCGCCCGGCATAGGCGCCGTCCTGGTAGTCGGTGAGGCGCCGCACCCGGTCGGCCACCATCTGCTCCAGCGTGGCCTCGGGCAGCGCATGCGGCACGAAGGCGTTGTCCGCGAGCAGCTGGCGCACCGCCTGCGGCTCGTGCGCCCAGAGGCGCCCGAGGTTCAGCGCGCGCAGGTTGAACGGCACCTGCACGCCGTTCATCCGGATGGCTTCCTCCACCGCTTGCAGCGGCAGCGGCAGCCAGCCCGACTGCAGGGCCACGCCGACCATGAAGAAGTTGGTGGCGATCACGTCGCCGCACAGCGCCAGCGCGATGCCCGTGGCATCGACGTAGCTCGCGTTGCCGGCGCCGACGCGGCGCTCGATGCGCCGGGTCAGCAGCGTGGCGTCGATCTTCTCGTCCGGATTGAAGTTGAGGGCAGCGGTCGACTGCACGCGGTCGTTGCCGAGCAGCCGGGTGTCGCTGCTCATGGTGCGGAAGGAATCGTCGGCCAGCGCCGCGATCAGGTCGAAGGCCACGACCAGCTGCGCCTCGCCCATGCCGATCGCCGGGGTCGGGATCGGCTTGCTGCCGCCGGACATGCGCAGGTGGCTCAGCACCGCGCCGTTCTTCTGGGCCATGCCGGTCATGTCGTAGACCGATGCCTGCAGCCCCTGCAGGTGCGCCGCCATGGCCAGCACCGCCGACACCGTCAGCACGCCGGTGCCGCCGATGCCGGCGAACATGATGCCCATGCCCATTTCCGGCATGGCGCGCGGGCTCGGCACCGGCAGGCCGGCGAAGAGCGAATCGTCGGTCAGCGCGGCGGTGCGCTTGCGCAGGTTGGCGCCTTCGACCGAGACGAAGGACGGGCAGAAGCCCTTGGTGCAGCTGTAGTCCTTGTTGCAGCTGGACTGGTTGATGCGGCGCTTGCGGCCGACGGCGGTCTCCAGCGGCTCGATCGAGACGCAGCCCGACTGGACCGAGCAGTCGCCGCAGCCCTCGCACACCGCGTCGTTGATGACCATGCGCTTCTGCGGGTCGACCAGTTCCTTGCGCTTGCGCCGGCGCCGCTTCTCGGCCGCGCAGGTCTGCTCGTAGACGATGGCGGTGCAGCCCGGGATGTCGCGCATCATGCGCTGCACCTCGTCGAGCCGGTCGCGCGCAAACAGGTCGACGCCGGCCGGGAGCGAGCCGGCGGGATAGCGGGATGGGTCTTCGCTCACCACCACCACCCGCACCGCGCCCTCGGCCAGCACCTGCGCGGCGATCATCGCCGGCGACAGCGGACCTTCGACCGGCTGCCCGCCGGTCATCGCGATCGCATCGTTGAAGAGGATCTTGTAGGTGATGTTGGCCTTGGCGGCCACCGACTGCCGCACCGCCAGCAGGCCGGAGTGGTAGTAGGTGCCGTCGCCCAGGTTCTGGAAGATGTGCGGCACCTTGGTGAAGTGCTGCAGCGCCGACCAGGTCACGCCCTCGGATCCCATGTGGGTGCCCATCAGCGTGGTGCCGGGCTTGGCCCACATCGCCATGCCGTGGCAGCCGATGCCGGACATCGCGATGCTGCCCTCCGGCACGTTGGTCGAGGTGTTGTGCGGGCAGCCCGAGCAGAAGAAGGGCAGGCGCTTGGCGCTCTGCTCCAGGATCGGGAACAGGATCTTGCGCATCGACTGCACGATCGCCAGGCGCTCGCGCATGGCGGCATCGGCCAGGCACAGGCCTTCGAGCCGGGCGGCGATCGACTGGGCCAGCAGCAGCGGTTCGATCTGCAGGTCGGCAGGCAGCAGCATCTCGCCGCGCTCGTCGAGCTTGCCGACGATGCGCGGGTGCACCGCGTCGTTGTAGAGCAGCGATGCGGTCTGCGCTTCCATGAAGGCGGACTTCTCCTCCACGAAGAAGAGTTCGTCGCAGCCTTGCGCGAATTCGCGGATGCCCTCGGGCTCCAGCGGCCAGATCATGCCGACCTTGTAGACGTCCAGGTTCAGCGCGTGGGCCCGCTGCCGGTCGATGCCCAGGTAGCGCAGCGCCTGCACCACGTCGCCGTAGGCCTTGCCGGCGGTGACGATGCCCAGGCGGTGGCGCGGCGTGTCGAACTCTCGGCGGTCGATCCGGTTGGCGCGCCAGAAGCGCTGGGCCAGCGGGATGCGGTAGCGCTTGTGGATGAACTCGTCGCGCGCGGGCGTGAAGACGCCGCGGTAGTAGAGGCCCTCGGGCGGCAGTTCGCCCTTGTCGGGGGTGACGATCCGCAGGTCTTCCTCGCCCGGGATGGTCGCGGTCTGCTCGATGGTCTCGTTGACCACCTTGAAGGCCGACCAGCAGCCGGCATAGCGCGACATGGCCCAGCCCAGCAGGCCGAAGCGCACGTACTCGGTCACGTTGGCCGGAAACAGCACCGGCATCTGGTGATGCACCATCGCCTGCTCGCTGTGGTGCGCCACGGTGGACGACTTGCCGGGATGGTCGTCGCCCAGCAGCACCAGCACGCCGCCGTTCGGATGGGTGCCGGCGTAGTTGCCGTGCTTGAGCGCATCGCCCGAGCGGTCCACGCCCGGCCCCTTGCCATACCAGAGCGCGAAGACGCCGTCGACGGTCGCATCCTTCATCACGCCCAGCTGCTGCGTGCCCCAGACCGCGGTCGCGGCCAGGTCCTCGTTGATGCCCGGCTGGAACACGACGTTCTCCTGCTTCAGCCATTTCTCGGCTTCCCACATCGCCTGGTCGACATAGCCGACCGGCGAGCCGCGGTAGCCGCTGACGAAGCCGCCGGTGTCGAGCCCCGCGGCGGTGTCGCGCCGGTGCTGGGTGAGCAGCATGCGGACCAGCGCCTGCGGGCCGCTGATGAGGCAGGGCCTGGCGGTGTCGGCGAACTTGTCGTCCAGGGAGACCTCGCGCAGGCCGGTGGTGGTGGTGCTCATCGTTGTCGTGTCCTTCAGGTGAGGGTCAGTCCGCCGTCCACGGCCAGCATCTGCCCGACCATGTAGCCGGAGAGATCCGAGGCCAGGAACAGCGCAGGCCCGGCGATGTCCGCCGGCTCGCCGATGCGCCCGGCCGGGATCTTGTCGACGAAGGCCTGGCGGCGCTTCGGGTGCTCGGTTGTGATGCGGGTCATCTTGGTCTCGACCATGCCCGGCGCCAGTCCGTTGACACGGATGCCGAGCGGGGCCCACGCATCGCCGAGCGTGCGCGTCAGGCCGAGGGCGCCGGTCTTGGAGGCGTTGTAGGCGGGGTTGCCCTTGGTCGAATGGAAGGCGGCGGTCGAGCTGATGATGATCACCGCGCCGCGCGCCGCCTTCAGCGGCTCGAAGAAGCGCATGCAGCAGGTCATCAGGCTGGTGAGGTTGACGTCGATCACGCGCCGGAAGCCGGCTTCCTCGAATTCCTGCCGGTTGTAGAGCACCGTGCCCTGCGACAGCACCAGCACGTCCAGCGCATCGACCTGCGGCCCGGCACGGCGGATGGCGTCGCCGTCGGCCACGTCGACCTGCGTGTAGCGCAGGCCCTGCAGGTCGCAGCCGCTCTCACCCTCGTAGTCCTTGGCGCTGGCGCGCGTGCCCCAGACGTGCACCTCGGCGCCTCGCCCGCGGAAGGCCTGGGCGATGGCGTTGCCTATGCCGCTGGAGCCGCCCACGACGAGGACGGTCTTGCCGGTGAAGTCGATGGCTTGCATGGCGTGGCGCATCAATGGGGCCGGATGTCGGCCAGCCCGGGCAGCCGGCCCAGATGGTTTCCGCCCAGGCCCGCATCGGCGATGAGGTTGTGGCCGTTGACGTAGCGCGCCTCGCGGCTGGTCAGGAAGGCGACCACGTCCGCGATGTCGTCGGGCCTGCCGGTGCGGCCCAGGGGCACCAGCGCGGCGCGCGCGGCAGCCACTTCGGCATTGGCGTAGACCTTGGCGGTCATGCCTTCGGTGCGGATCATCCCCGGCGAGACCGCATTCACCCGGATGCCGTCGCGGCCGAATTCCTGGGCCAGCACCTGCATCAGCATCAGCACCGCCGCCTTGCTGGGCCCGTAGGCGCCGAGGTTCATGTGCGGATGCACGCCGGAGATCGAGCCGATGACGACGATGGAACCCGCCGAGGCCTCGAGCGCGCCATGCGCCTCGCGCGCCAGCAGCCAGGTGGCGCGCGTGTTGACCGCGAACATCCGGTCCCAGTCGGCGACCTGGTAGTCGACGAGCGGTCCCGACCAGGCGGTGCCGGCATTGCTCACCACTGCGTCGAGCCCGCCGAAGGTCGACACGGCCTGGCGCACCGCCTCGACCGGGCCTTCGACCGTGCCCATGTCGGCCTGGAGCCGCAGCACGCGCGCGCCCAGATCGGCGAGCTCCGAGTTCAGGGTGTCCATTTCCTGGCCGGTGTGCAGGTCGACGGCGGCGATGTGGGCGTCCTCGCCGGCGGCGCGCGCCTTCGCGGCCAGTGCCTTGCAGATGCCGCGGCCGATGCCGCCCGCTGCCCCGGTGACGAGTGCGCGCATGGATGTCTCCGATGTTGTTGCTGCCGTGCGCCAGTCTCCCGCCGCGCGTCTCGTCGCGGATCGTCTGAAAAGACGATTGGGAACGGCGCGGGGGCTTCTACAGTCCCGCGAATGGCAGATCCAACGAGCGCATCGATCAAGTCCCGCCTCGCCGCCGGCGAGACGCCCATCGGCACCATGGCGATGGAATTCCATGTGCCCGGGCTGGCGCAGATGGCGCGCGCCTCGGGCGCGGAATTCATCATCTACGACATGGAGCACAGCGGCGCCGGCCTGGAGACGATGAAGGCGCAATGCGCCGCCTGCCGCGGCATCGGGCTGGCGCCGATCGTGCGCGTGCCGGCCGCCCAGTACGCCTTCGTCGCCGGCGCGCTGGACATCGGCGCCCATGGCGTCATGGTGCCGATGGTCGAGAGCGCGGCCCAGGCGCGCGAGATCGTCTCGTGGACGCGCTACCCGCCGGCCGGCAAGCGCGGTGCCGCTTTCGGCGTGGCGCACGACGACTACCTGCCGGGCCCGCCGGCCGCCAAGATGGCCGCCGCCACCGAGCGCACGCTGGTGCTGCCGATCCTCGAATCGCCGGCCGGCATCGCGGCGGCGCCCGAGATAGCGGCCGTGCCCGGCATCGACGTGCTGTGGCTCGGCAGCTTCGACCTGACGAGCTTCATGGGCATCCCGGCCCAGTTCGGCCATCCCGACTACCTGGGCGCCGAAGCCCGCCTGCTGGAGGCCGCGCGCACCGCCGGCAAGGCCGCGGGCTTCGTCGCCGCCGACGGCCCCTCGGCGCGCGATTGCCGCGACCGGGGCTACCGCATGATCGCCGTCGGCATCGACTTCCAGCTCTACCAGCGCGCGCTCACCGACGGCCTGGGGGCCTTGCGCCAGGCGCGGGGCTAGACGACAGGACAACTTCCCCCGTCGATGTTGATTGCAGTGCCGGTGATGTAGGAGGACGCGTCCGATGCCAGGAAGCAGGCCGCCTTGGCGAACTCCTCGGCCTCGCCCATGCGGCCCATGGGGATGCGCATCTTCTGCACGAAGTCGTCGATGAAGCCGTCGAGCGGCTGATCCGTGCCCGCGTCGCGGTGCAGCCGCACGATGCCGTCCGACTTGATCGAGCCGACCAGCAGGGCGTTGACCAGCACGTTGTGCGGCGCGCCTTCCTGCGCCAGCACCTTGGTCAACGCGATCTGCGCCGCACGGGTGACCGAGGTCGGTGCAGTGCCGGCGCCGGGCGCCTTGGCCAGGGTGTTCAGCACGTTGATCACCCGGCCCCAGCGGCGCTCGATCATGCCGGGCCAGGCCAGCCGGGTGAGGCGCGCCATGGCGAAGAGCTTGACCTCCAGGTCGGCCTGCCAGGCCTCGTCGGTGATGCTCTCGAAGCGGCCTGCCGCGAAGCCGCCGGCATTGTTGACGACGATGTCGACCGCGCCGAATTCGCGCGAGGCCGCGGCGAAGGCCGACTCGATCTGCTCCTTGACGCGCACGTCGCAGGGCAGGGCCAGCACCCGGGCCCGGGGCGGCGCGCGTTCGGCGATCTGGCGGCGCGCCTCGTCCAGCATCGCCGGGTCGCGCGCAAGGATGGCGACATTGGCGCCGCACGCCGCGAAGTCGAGCGCGGTGGCCAGGCCGAGTCCCTTGCTGCCGCCGGTGATGAGGGCGCTGCGCCCGGAGAGGTCGATTTGCATCGTGGCTTCCTTGCTTGCCTGCTTGCTTGCCTGCTTGCTGTCGTCGGGCCGCCGATCTTGTGCCCGCGGCGGCACGCGCTCGTCGTCGGTAGCGACGATTTCTCTCGCCCCTGGGTTGTCCACGATCGGGCATGCCGATTCGTCGCTTCAGACGATGCCGGAGGCGCTGGCGCTTTCTAGAGTGCCCACATGCCCGGGCGGTTCGTCCGGCACACGCAAGAAGAAGGTGTTCGGATGGAAGACTTCAAAGGCAAGGTGGCGGTGATCACGGGCGGCGCGAGCGGCATCGGCTTCGCCACGGCGCGGGCGCTGGCGGGGCAGGGGGCCAGGGTGGTGATCGCCGACGTGGAGCAGAAGGCCCTCGGCGCCGCGGTGGACAAGCTGCAGTCGATGGGCGCGGACGTCGTCGGCTTCAAGGTGGACGTGTCGAACAAGGCCTCGATGCACTACCTGGCCGACCAGGCCTGGGACACCTTCGGCGCGGTGCACATCCTGTTCAACAACGCCGGCGTCGCTGTTGGAGGACCGACGCAGGAGGCGAGCCATGCCGACTGGGAGTGGTCGATCAACGTCAACCTGTGGGGGCCGATCCATGGAGTGGAGGCCTTCGTGCCGCGCATGGTGGCGCAGAAGCAGGGCGGCCATGTGCTCTTCACCGCCAGCTTTGCCGGGCTGGTGCCGAACCGCAACCTGGGGCCCTATTGCGTGACCAAGTTCGGTGTCGTGGCGCTGGCCGAATGCCTGCACAAGGACCTGCGCGAGCACGGCATCGGCGCATCGGTGCTGATGCCGATGCGGGTCAGCAGCAACATCGACTACAGCCGGCGCAACCGCCCGGCGGCCTTCGGCGGACCGAGCGAGCATTCGGTCTATTCGGAGGAGGAATACGCGCAGCTCTCCGGCCGCATGCTGGCCGTCGAGCCGGTGGGCGACATGGTGCTCGACGGCATGCGGCGCAATGCGCTCTTCATCCACACGCATGCCGAGGCGCGCGAATTCGTGCGCCGCCGCTGGGAGCGCCTGGACGCCGCATTCGACTACGCGTCCTGACCAACCGGTGTTTACCCGCAGCCCCGCCCCATCTCGTCGCAAAGGACGATGAGCCGGCCCGAGAGCCAGCCACAGAATGATTTCTTCAAGGCGCGGCGATCCCGACCGCGCCGGCCCACCACCCGAGGAGACAAGCAGATGACGACAAAGCCAGGCTTCCAGTCGACCCCGAACCAGAACATCAATCGTCGCACCGCGATCGGCGGTCTCGCGGCCATGGCGCTGGGAGGCGCCTCGATGCCGGCGCTGGCGCAGACCGTGCGCGGCATCACGCCGACCAGCATCACGATGGGCGCGACCCTGGGCCTGACCGGACCGGCGGCGGTCGCGCACGAGCAGATCCGTGCCGGCCAGTACGCCTACATGAGCATGATCAACGAGCGCGGCGGCGTGAACGGCCGCAAGATCAACCTGATCTTCGAGGACAACGAATACCAGGCGCAGAAGGGCGTGACGGCGGTGCGCAAGCTGGTCATGCGAGACAACATCTTCGCGCTGATCGGCTCCAACGGAACCGCGCAGCTCAACCCGGTGCTGCCCTTCCTGGCCGAGCAGAAGGTGCCGGTCATCAACTCCTTCACCGGCAGCCTGGACTGGTTCAATCCGGTCAACCCGAACATCTTCGGCGTCTACACCTCGCTGGAATATTGCATGCAGGCCTGCGGGCGCTGGGCCGCAAAGGACGGCCACAAGAAGATCCTGGTGCCCTACTTCGACGCCGCCTTCGTGCGCGCCTTCACCCAGTACGCGATCCCGGGCGCCAAGAGCGTGAACCCCGACGTGCAGGTGGACTTCTATCCGATCAAGCTCGGCACGGTCGACTACGTGCCGCATGCGCTGGAGATCATCAACCGCAAGCCCGATGCGGTGATCGGCATGACCATCCTGGCCGAGTTCGTCGCGATGGTGCGCGAGCTGCGCGCCCAGGGCTCGAACGTGCCGATCTACACGCCGCCGTCGAACGTCTTCGAATCGCTGATCTCGATGAGCCCGGCCGCGATGGAAGGCACCAAGGCCTTCGCCTTCACCACCTCGCCGCTGGCCGACACGCCGGCGGTCAAGGAATACCGCGACGCGATGGCCAAGTACGTGACGCCGGCGCAGAAGCCGGACTTCATGTCGCTCTTCACCTTCGCCGGCTCGAAGGTCATCGTCGAGGCGCTGCGCCGCACCAAGGAGCCGCTGTCGCTGGAGACCTTCACCGATTCGCTGCAGTCGATGAAGGACTACGACTCCGGCCTGCTGCCGCCGATCACCTTCAGCCCGACCGACCACCAGGGCACCAATTCGCTGTTCCAGGTGATCGCCAAGAACGGAACCTGGGTGCCGACCGGCAAGGTGGTCGACGCGGCCAAGAACAACTGGTAGGCGCAAGGGCTGCAGCCAGGCGATCCGATGTCCGAGACCTCAACCCCCGAATCGCAGCTGGTGGCCGGCCTGCTGGATGCCCGCAGGAATCGTGTGCCGCTGGCCATCCCGTTCGATGTCGCAGGGCTGTCGCCGGCCCGCGGCTACGAGATCCAGCGGCTTCATGAGCTGGCGACCCTGCAGGCCTACGGCGGACGCCGCATCGGCACCAAGCTGGGCGGCGGCACGATGGCGGAGCTGGCCGCGCTGGGGCTCTCGGGACCGTTTCGCGGCCCGATCTTCTCCAGCTTCACCCATGCGAGCCCGGCCAGGCTCGCGCGCGGCGATTTCTTCCTTTGCGCGGCCGAAGCCGAGATCGCGGTGCGCATCGGTCGCGACATCGGCGGCGAGGCACGCGACTACGGCCGCGAGGAGGTCGCGGATGCGGTCGCCGCGGTGATGCCCGCGATCGAGCTGGCCGACTCGCGCTGGGCCGACTACAAGGCGGCATCTGCCGCCGCGGTGCTGGCCGACCTGGGCTACGCCGGCGCCTGGATCAGCGGCGAGCCGCTGGACGACTGGCGCGCGATCGACCTGGCTCAACTGCCCGTCGCCCTGTCCTGCAACGGCATGGAGATCGCCCGCGGCATCGGGATGCGGGCCATGGGCGATCCATTGCTGGGCGTCTGCGCCGCCCTGTCGGAGCTGGGCCGCGAAGGCCGGGGCATGAAGGCCGGCGAGATCGTCACCACCGGCACCTGCACCGTGCCCTACATCGCCCGCGCCGGCGACTCGCTGCTCGCGGACTTCGGCCCGCTGGGGCAGGTGCGCGTCGACCTGACCTAGCGGCCGCGAGCGCCGCCCGCATCTTGTTGAAAGGATTCACATGAGTTGGGATTTCGAGACCGATCCGGACTTCCAGCGCGAGCTGGACTGGGCCGAGGCCTTCGTGCGCGAGGAGGTCGAGCCGCTCGACTTCGTGCTGGGCAGCGAATGGGACATCCATGCGCCGCTGTTCAAGCGCCTGGTCAGGCCGCTGCAGGAGCGGGTCCGGCAGCGCAAGCTGTGGGCCTGCCACCTGGGCGCCGAGCTGGGCGGGCAGGGCTACGGTCAGGTGAAGCTGGCGCTGCTCAACGAGATCCTGGGCCGCTCGCGCTTCGGCCCGATCGTCTTCGGCTGCCAGGCCCCCGATACCGGCAACAGCGAGATCCTTGCGCACTACGGCACGCCGGCACAGAAGGACAAGTACCTCTATCCGCTGCTGCGCAACGAGATCGTGTCCTGCTTCTCGATGACCGAGCCGCAGGGCGGCGCCGACCCGAAGGTCTTCACCACGCGCGCGGTGCGCGAGGGCAATGAGTGGGTCATCAACGGCGAGAAGTGGTTCTCGTCGAATGCGCGCTATGCCTCCTTCTTCATCGTGATGGCGGTGACCGACCCGGACGCCGCTCCCTACGAGCGCATGTCGATGTTCATCGTGCCGGCCGACACGCCGGGCGTGCGCATCATGCGCAACGTGCAGCTGGCGGACGAGCCGGAGGCCACCCACGGCTACATCTCCTATGCCGACGTGCGGGTGCCGCTGGACCACATGCTCGGCCAGCCCGGCCAGGCTTTCGTGGTGGCGCAGACCCGCCTCGGCGGCGGCCGCATCCACCACGCCATGCGCACCCTGGGCACGGCCCGGCGCGCCTTCGAGATGATGTGCGAGCGGGTGCTGTCGCGCAGCACCCAGGGCGAGCTGCTGGCTCGCAAGCAGATGGTGCAGGAGAAGATCGCCGACAGCTGGATCGAGCTGGAGCAATACCGGCTGCTGCTGATGCGCACCGCCTGGCGCATCGACAAGTATAAGGACTATCGCAAGGTGCGCGCCGACATCGCGGCCATCAAGGCGCTGATGCCCAAGCTGTTCCACGACGTCGCGCAGCGCGCGCTGCACCTGCACGGCTCGCTCGGCGTCTCGCAGGAAATGCCCTTCATGGACATGGTGGTGCATTCGTATCACATGGGCCTGGCCGATGGACCGACCGAGGTGCACAAGGTCACGGTGGCGCGCGAGACCCTGCGCGACTTCGAAGCCACCTCGGCCCTCTTCCCCGCCTACCACCTGCCGGCACGCGCCGCCGCGGCCCGCGAGAAGTTCGCCCGCGCCATCGCGGAGTGCGCCTGAGCCAGCCCATGCACGCCGTGGCCGCGCATCATCATCCGCTCGTCGACCTGGACCGGTTGCGCGAGTGGATGGATGGCGCAGGCCTCGGCAGCGGTGCGCTCAGTGATGTGCGCCCGCTCAGCGGCGGTACGCAGAACATCCTGCTGGGCTTCGAGCGTGAAGGGCGCAGCTATGTGCTGCGGCGGCCGCCGAGCCATCCGCGCGCCGACGGCAGCAGGACGATGCTGCGCGAGGCGCAGGTGCTGGGCGCCCTGAAGGGCAGCGCGGTGCCGCATCCGGGACTCATCGCTGTCTGCGACGACCGCGCCGTGCTGGGCGCCGCCTTCTACCTGATGGAGCCGGTCGACGGCTACAACCCGACCAACGGCCTGCCGCCTGAAGTGGCCGCGACGCCCTCGCTGCAACATGCGCTGGGCCTGTCGACGGTCGATGCGCTGCTGGCCCTGCGCCGGGTCGACTGGCAGGCGGCCGGGCTGCAAGGCCTGGGCAAGCCGGAGGGCTACCTGGAGCGGCAGGTGCCGCGCTGGCTGTCGCAGTTCGAGGGCTATGCCGAGTACGGCGGATGGAAGCCGGAGTTGCCGCACCTCGACGAGGTCGCCCGCTGGCTGGAAGACCATCGCCCGGCGTCCTTCGTGCCCGGCATCATGCACGGCGACTACCACCTTGCGAACGTGATGTTCCGCCACGACGCGCCGGGAATGGCGGCTATCGTCGACTGGGAGCTGGTCACCATCGGCGACCCGCTGATCGATCTGGGCTGGCTCTGCGCCACCTGGCCCGATCCGGCCGGCATGGGCGCCGGGACCATCGAGGTGCATCCCTGGAACGGCTTCCCGTCCGAACAGGAACTGGCGAGCGCCTATCGACGCCGATCCGGCGAGGCGATCCCCGACCTGGCCTGGTACACGATCTTCGGCTGCTTCAAGCTGGCCATCCTCATGGAGGGCACCTGGGCGCGCGCCTGCGCCGGCCAGGCCTCGCGCGAGATGGGCCAGCGGCTGCACCTTTCGACGATCCGCCTGCTGGAGCGGGCCAGGTCGCGGGTGGACCGGGCCGGAGGCTGAGCACCCCAACAACGCACCAGGAGACACCATGAAAACCGACGCCGCATCCGGCCCACATCGCTTCGAGCTTCCATGCACTTCCTAGTCCCACTGCTGATCTCGGGCATCGTCACCGGCGCCGCCTACGGGCTCGTCGCGCTCGGCAAGACGATCATCTTCAAGACCACCGACACGGTGAACTTCGCGATCGCGGACATCGCCACCCTGGCGGCCTTCGTCTCGATCACTGCGATGCATGCCGGACTGCCGGTATGGGGCGGCCTGCTGCTGTCGATCGCGGTGGCCGGAACGCTGGGCATCGTCACCGAGCGCCTGCTGCTGCGGCGCATCGCGCGCAACCGCTACCGCATCTTCGTCGCGCTGGTCATCATGATCGGGCTGGCGCTGGTGATCCGCGCCGGCATCGGCGCCACCTGGGGCCACGACCCGGTCAAGTTCCCGGCGCTGGTGCCGGGCTCGGTCCGGCTCGCCGGCATCGCGATCCCGCTGAACAAGATCGTGGCGACGGTGATGGCACTGATCGCGATGGGCGTGGTGGCCTGGTTCTTCACCCACACATCGTTCGGCGTGGCGATGCGCGCCAGCGCCGAGGATCCGTTCGCGGCCCGGCTGGTCGGCATCAACGCCAACCGGGTGGCGGCCATCGCCTGGTTCATCGGCTGCGGCCTGGCGGCGATCTCGATCTTCTTCCTGGCGGCGGATTCCGCGCTGACGCCGGTCTTCGCGCTGGTGCCGCTGTTCCGCGCGCTGGCCGGGGTGTTCCTGGGCGGCCTCACCAGCATGCCGGGCGCGGTGCTGGGCGGCTTCGCGATCGGCATGCTCGACAACCTCGCGGCCGGTTATGTGTCGGCGAGCTTCCGCGACACCATCGTCTTCAGCGTGATCGTGCTGGTGCTGTTCATCCGCCCCGAAGGCCTGCTGGGCAAGACCCGGGCGGAACGCGTATGAGCGAAGCGAAGGCAAGCGGCAACCGTTCGCGCTGGCTGTCGGGCGCCAGCGCGCGGCGGGTGGCCATCGTGCTCTTCGGGCTCGGCTGCACGCTGCTGGCCAGCCCGCTGGCAATCAACACCGAGTCCTACTGGATCGTGGTGCTCGCCTCGGCGGTCTACACCACCATCGTGGTGGTGTCGATGACGGTGCTGGCGGGGTCGTCGGGCATCTGGTCGCTGGCCCATGCGTCCTTCGTCGCCATCGGCGCGTACCTCACCGCCAACCTGGCCGGGATGGGCGTTCCCTTCGAAGTGCTGATCCCGCTGTGCGCCGGCACTGGCGCGGTGGTCGGCTACTTCCTGGGCCTGAGCGCCGGGCGCTTCTCCACGCTGTATTTCGGCCTGCTCACGCTGGCGGTGAGCATGACCGCCAGCGAGATCATCGGCCGCTGGGACCAGGTCACCGGCGGCGACCAGGGCATCGCGGTGCCGCCGGTGAAGTCGCTGCTGCTGAACCTCAACCTCACCGACAAGTACGGCGCCGCGGCCAGCCTGTTTATCGCGACGCTGGTCTTCCTGGTGCTCGACTTCATCATCAAGGGCGCGCGCGGCCGCCGCTGGCGCGCCATCAAGAGCCAGCGCATGGCCTCGATGTCGATCGGCCTGATCCCGCACCGCGAGAACGCACTGGCCTTCGCGCTGAGCGCCGGGCTCGCGGCACTCAGCGGCGTGGCCTCGGCCATCACCATCGGCTACCTCGACCCGAACGAGTTCTCGCTGGAGCGCAGCGTGATCCTGATCGCCGGCAGCGTGGTCGGCGGCATCGGCAGCCTGGCCGGCTCGGTGTTCGGCGGGGCTTTCGTCGCGGGCGTGCCCGAACTGGCTCGCGGCCTGCGCGACGTCGCCGCCTTCGCCTTCGGCACCTCGATGATCGTCGTGCTGCTGTTCGTGCCCCAGGGGCTGGTGCCCTTCGTGCTGCAGCGCCTGCGGCTGCATCGGCGCCGCCGCAGCGGCGGCCACGGCGCTGGCGAGTCGCGCACCGATGCGTCGCCCGAGCAGATCGCCCAGCTGGCCCGCGACCTGCTGCCGAAGGCCGATGCGGCGTTGACGGTCGACAGGCTGTCGGTGCGCTTCGGCGGGCTGAAGGCGATCGACGGCGTGTCGCTGTCGCTGGCACCGGGTTCGGTGCTGGGCCTGATCGGGCCGAACGGCGCGGGCAAGACCACCTTGCTGAACGTGCTCTCGGGCTACGTGCAGCCCAGCGATTTCGGCACGCTGCGGCTCGGCGACTTCGAGCTGGCCGGGCGCCCTGCCTACGAGCGCCTGCGCATGGGATTCGGCCGCACCTTCCAGCATGCCGAGCTGTTCGACGAGCTGACGGTGCGCGAGACGCTGCTGCTGGGCGCATCGCGCGGCCATGCGCTGCAGCACATGAGCGCCGCCCGCCGTTTCCAGGAGGACCACGCGGTGGCGCAGCGCATCCTCGAAGGGCTGCACCTGGAGAAATACGCCGATGCCTATCCGGCCGAGCTGCCCTTCGGCATCCAGAAGGTGGTCGACATCGGCCGCATGCTCGCCACCCGGCCGCAGGCGGTGGCACTGGACGAGCCCTTCTCCGGCCTGGACGAGGACGAGGCCGCGCAGTTGCGGGCGATCCTGCGCGGCATGAAGCTGGCCGGGGTGACGGTGATCATCATCGACCATGCGGTGCAGGAGGTGCTGAGCATCGCCGACAGCGTGGTGGTGCTCGACTTCGGCAAGGTGCTGGCCGCGGGCTCGCCGGCCGAGATCCAGGACAACCCGGAAGTGCTGGCCGCCTATTTCGGCAAGCGCGCCACCCAGGCCAGGGCCGAAGAGGCCCGCCTGGCAACGGAGAAGCAATATGCCTGAGGCGATCGTCGAGACCTTCGGCGTGACGCACCGCTATGCGGGGGTGCTGGCACTCGACAACATCTCGCTGCGCATCGAGCGCGGCAGCTTCGCCGGCGTGTTCGGCCCGAACGGCGCGGGCAAGTCCACTTTGTCGCTGGTGCTGGGCGGCATGCTGGCGCCGACCCAGGGCCGGGTCGTCAGCGCCGGCGGCGTGCGCCTGGCGCTGGTGCCCGAGGGCCGGCGCCTGTTCGGCCAGCTCTCGGTACGCGAGAACCTGCAGCTGGGCGCCTTCGCGCTGAAGGAGGGCAGGGCGCAGGTGAACGCCCGGCTCGACGAGGTGCTGAAGCTGATGCCCAGCTCCATCCGCGACGGACTGGCGCGTCCGGCAGTGACCCTGAGCGGCGGCGAGCGCCAGATGCTGGCCCTGGGACGCGCGCTCATGTGCAAGCCCGACGTGGTGCTGCTCGACGAGCCATCGCTCGGCCTCGCGCCGGTGATGATCGAGCGGGTGTACGAGGTGCTGTCGGCCCTGCATGCCAAGGGCGCGACCATCGTGGTGATCGAGCAGATGGCCACGCATGCGATGGACTATGTCGACAGCATGTTCGTGCTCGACCGCGGCCGCCTGGCCTACCAGGGGCCGATGACCGGCGAGGCCGCAGAGCGGGCCCTCAAGGCCGGCTACATCGGCGAGCAGGAGCCGGTGGGGCAATGAAGCACCTCACTGGCCTCGGGATGGCCTGCTGCGCGGCCTTCTGATCGACGAGGGGCCATGTTCAGCCCCTCGGCCCCTCAGCCTTTCAGCCCCCAGTCGCGCAGGGCCGCGTCGCCGCCTTCGCCGCGCGCCGGCGGCGGCCCCTGCACCGCGCCGGGCGTGCGCGAGAAGCGCGGCGCCGCGCCCGGCTGCAGCACGCCGAAGTGCTCCTCGAAGGTCTGCCTCGCCTGCATGTGCGGATGCACCGGCGCCTCGCGCAGCGACAGCACCGGCGCGAAGCAGGCGTCGCTGCCTTCGAGCAGGGTGCACCATTCGTCGCGGGTGCGGCTCTTGAAGGTGTCTTCGAGCAGCTGCCTCAACCGAGGCCACTGGCTGCGGTCGTTCTGTTGCGGAACCAGCGCGGCATCGAGCCCCATGCGCTGCAGCAGCTCGGCGAAGAACTTGTTCTCGAGCGCGCCGATGGCGACGTACTTGCCGTCGCTGCAGGCATAGGTGTCGTACCAGGGCGCGCCGCTGTCCAGGTCGTTCTGGCCGCGTGCGTCGTTCCAGACGCCCTGCGCGAGCAGGCCGTGGAACACCGTCATGAGCGAGGCGGCGCCGTCCACCATGGCGGTGTCGACCATCTGCCCCTTGCCCGAGGCGTGGCGCTCGAACAGCGCCGCCAGCACACCCATCGCCAGGTAGAGGGTGCCGCCGCCGAAGTCGCCGACCAGGTTGATCGGCGGCACCGGCTTGCCGCCCGAATGGCCGATGGCATGCAGCACGCCGCTCAGGGCGATGTAGTTGATATCGTGGCCGGCGGCCTGCGCCATGGGGCCGTCCTGGCCCCAACCGGTCATGCGCGCATAGACCAGGCGCGGATTGCGTTCGAGCATCGCGTCGGGCCCGAAGCCCAGGCGCTCCATGGTGCCGGGCCTGAAGCCCTCCAGCAGCACGTCGGCCTTGCCGGCAAGCCCCAGCACCATCGCGCGCGCCGGATCGGTCTTCAGGTCGAGGGCCAGCGAGCGCTTGCCGCGGCCGAGCACGTCGTAGCGTGTCTCGATCGGCAGGCCGAGCCCGGCGTCCTGCACGCGGTCGATGCGCAGCACGTCGGCGCCGAGATCGGCCAGGAGCATGCCGCAGAAGGGGACCGGGCCAATGGCCGGCATTTCGATCACTTTCAAGCCGCGCAGCGGACCGTTCATGGATGACCTCATTTCCTGTCTGAACCGAAGAAGACCCACATTCTCATTGCAGCCGGGAGGAGGGCGTCGTCCGAAGCGACGAAATGGCCCGATTCGTCCGTTCCGACGAGCCCGGCGCCGCAGCGCCTGCATAAGCTGGCACGCCACGATGCAACAGCGAACGGGGACGACGCCATGCGAGCATTGATTTCGGATTCGGTGACCCAGGGCCGCGACAAGGCGGTGACCCGCTCGCTCTGGCGCGCGACCGGCATGAAGGACGAGGACTTCGGCAAGCCGATCGTCGCGATCGCCAACTCCTTCACCCAGTTCGTGCCCGGCCACGTGCACCTGCGCGACCTGGGTGCACTGGTGGCGGAGGAAATCGCCGCGGCCGGCGGCGTGGGCCGCGAGTTCAACACCATCGCGGTCGACGACGGCATTGCCGCGGGGCACGACGGCATGCTCTATTCGCTGCCATCGCGCGACCTGATCGCCGACGCGATCGAATACATGGTGACCGCGCACCGTGCCGACGCGCTGGTCTGCATCTCCAACTGCGACAAGATCACGCCCGGCATGCTGAACGCGGCGCTGCGGCTCAACATCCCGACGGTGTTCGTCTCCGGAGGCCCGATGGAGGCCGGGCGGGTCGATGCGATCAAGCCGATGCTGCGCGTCAGCGTGGTCGAGTCCTATGTTGCGATGCTGCGCCCCGGCACCACCGACGAGGAGGCCGGCCACTACGAGCGCAATGCCTGCCCGACCTGCGGCTCCTGCTCCGGCATGTTCACCGCCAACTCCATGAACTGCCTGACCGAGGCGCTGGGCCTGTCGCTGCCGGGCAATGGCTCGCTGCTGGCCACGCATGCGGACCGCAAGGAGCTGTTCCGCCGGGCCGGCCGCACGGTGATGGAGCTGTGCCGGCGCCACTACCGCGAGGGCGACGACTCGGTGCTGCCGCGCCGCATCGCCTGCCCCGAATCCTTCGAGAACGCGATGCGAATGGACATCGCCATGGGTGGGTCGACCAACACCATCCTGCACCTGCTGGCGGCGGCCCACGAGGCGGGCGTCGCCTTCGGCATGAAGGACATCGACCGCATCTCGCGCAGCACCCCGCACCTGTGCAAGGTGTCGCCGTCTTCCGCGGACTATTTCATGGAGGACGTGCACCGCGCCGGCGGCGTCTTCGGCATCCTGGGCGAGCTCGAACGCATGGGCCTGCTCGACACCAGCACGCCGACGGTGCATGCCCGCACGATGGCCGAGGCGCTGGAGCGCTGGGACGTGCGGCGCAGCCAGGACCCGGCGGTGCACGACTACTACCGCGCCGCGCCGGGCGGCGTGCATACGCAGGTGCCCTTCTCGCAGACCAGGCGATATGGCGGCCTGGACCTGGATCGCGAAGCGGGCTGCATCCGCTCTGCGGGCTCGGCCTTTTCGGCGGATGGCGGGCTGGCGGTGCTGTACGGCAACTTCGCCACCGAGGGCTGCGTGGTCAAGCAGGCCGGCGTGCCGGATGAACTGCTTCGCTTCCGCGGACCCGCCATCGTCTTCGAGAGCGAGGACGCGGCGCGCAACGGCCTGCTCGACGGCACGGTGAAGCCCGGCCAGGCCATCGTCATTCGCTACGAGGGACCGCGCGGCGGCCCCGGCATGCAGGAGATGTCCAAGTGCGCGGTGGCGCTGAAGGCGACCGGCCTGGACGCCAGCTGCGCGATGGTCACCGATGGCCGCTATTCGGGAGCCAACTCAGGGCTGGCCATCGGGCACGTGTCGCCGGAAGCCGCTGCCGGTGGCGCGATCGGGCTGGTGCGCGACGGCGACACGATCGAGATCGACATCGTCGCCCGCTCGATCCGCCTCGACCTCGGCGATGCGGAACTGCTCGCCCGGCGCGAGGCCATGGCGGCCCTGGGCGCCGGCGCCTGGAAGCCGGCGCCGCGCCAGCGTGCGGTCAGCACCGCCTTGCGCATCTGGGGCGCGCTGGCGACCTCGGCATCGACCGGCGCGGTGCGCGACCTGCGGCGGGTCGATCAGCTCGACAGCCTGGGCGCGGTCGCGCCGACGCAGAAGAGCGCGGCATGAAGACCGTCATCCTTGGCGGCGGCGCGCTGGGCTCGATCATCGGCGCGCATCTGCATCGTGCCGGCAACGAGGTCGTCATCGTCGCGCGAGAGCCTCGCGCGTCGCTGCTCGAACGCGAAGGCGTGCGCATCACCGGCCTGCAGGAATTCGTTGCGCGCGTGCCGGTGGTGCGCGACCCGGCACAGGCTGGAGAGGCGGATCTCTACATCAATGCGCTGAAGACCTTCCAGAGCGCCGATGTGCTGCCTCGGCTGCGCGCCCGGCCCGGCGCGATGGCCTTCTCGGTGCAGAACGGGGTCTACAAGAACACCGAACTGGCTGCGGTGCTCGGGGCCGAAGCGGTACTCGGCGCGATGGCCATGATCAGCGGCGAGGTGCTGCCGGACGGTGCGGTCCGATTCACGATGAACGACAGCCTGCAGGTCGGGGAGCAGGGCGGCGGCGCCTCCGAGCGCAGCCGGGCGGTGGCCGAGATGCTGGAGAAGTCTGGCGTGAGGACCACCGCCTCGAGCCAGATCCGCAGCGTCGAATGGTCGAAGTACGCGATCTTCGTTCCTTCCTTCTGCCTGGCGGTGATCACCCGCCAGGAGACCCATCGCTTCCTGCAGCACGAGGGAACGGCGCGGGTGACGGTCGCGCTGGCACGCGAGATGGCGCAACTGGCGAAGGCCGAGGGCATCGAGCTGATCGCGTCGGGTCCTTTCTCGGCCGCCGCGCTGGCACGTGTCGGCTTCGACGAGGCGGTGGGAATGGCGCGTGCGTTCGGCGACCTGCTTGCGGCGAACGCACCGCGCCACAAGGTGTCCGCGCTGCAGGACCTGGAAAAGGGCCGCCGCACCGAAGTCGACGAGATCGTGGGGCATGCCCTCCGGCTGGCGGACGGCCTGGGGCTGGACCTGCCGACGCTGCGCACCTGCCATGGCTTGTGCAGCGGGATCTCGGCGGGCGTCGCCGGCCTGCCGGCCGCGGCTGCGGCTGCATAGGCGTCGGATGCCGATGATGGACTACACCGCCGCCGTCTGGGCAGCGGCCGGCCCGGCCATCGTCTCCTGGGGCAGCGTCGCCAGGCTGAACGCGAAGGTGACGCCGGCCCCGGCGTTTCGTTCCGCCCAGAGCCGGCCACCATGGGCCTCGGTGATAGCGCGGCACACCGCGAGTCCCATGCCGAGCCCCTTGGCCTTGGTCGTATAGAAGTTGTCGAACACCCGTTCGAGGTCTTCCGGATCGATGCCCGGCCCTTCGTCGCGCACCGCGACCAGGGCGCGCGATCCGTCGGTCGCCGAGACCGATACCCGCAGCCGACGGCTGCCCGAGGAGGTCTCCCCCATGGCCTCGTTCGCGTTCATCAACAGGTTCAGCAGGACCTGCTGGATCTGCGCCTTGTCGGCCAGCACGATGAGTCCCGGTGCGAGCGAATGCTCGACCATGACGCCGCGTTCGACGCAGTCGCTGTGCATCAGGTCGACCACGCCGCCCACGCACAGCCCGATGTCGATGCGCTCGCGCGGCGCATCCTGGCGGCGCAGCATGGCGCGCAACCCATTGATGACATCGGCGGCGCGCTTGTCGTCGCGCACCACGTCCCGCAGGATCGCTTGCACCTCGGCCAGATCGGGCTCCTCGTGCGCGAGGAAGCGCAGCGCGGCCTGGGCGTTGCTGAGGATCGCGGTGAGCGGCTGCGACATCTCGTGGGCAAGCGAAGCGGCCAGAACGGCGGTGCGCTCGACCCGGTCGGCATGCCAGACCTGGCGCCGCAAGGCGTCCATCTCGCGCTCCGAGCGGCGCTGGTGCGTGACGTCGGTGTAGATGCAGCACAGCGCATCGGCAGTGCCGTCCGGCTGCATCAGCGGAAACTTGAGCACCGCGAAGATGCGCGCGCTACCGCCTTGGACGATCGTTTCCTCGGAGCGATGGACCTGCAAGCTGCGCAGCACTTGCTGATCTGCGGCCCGTGCCGCCTCGGCGCGCTGGGCGGGGAAGAGATCGCGATCGGTCTTGCCGACGACCGACCGTTGCGTCAGCTGGAAGAGTTCCTCGTAGGCGCGGTTCACCATCATGTAGCGGCCGTCCGCGAGCTTGAGCTGGACCGCCGCAGGCACGTTGTCGAGCACGCCCTGGATCCGCGTGCGGAACTGGCGCCGCTCGTGCGACAGCTCGATGTCCAGCATCAGCACCAGTGCGACGAAGGAGAACTCCGCCGTGTGCGGACCCTGCATGAAGCCCCAATTGACGAGGAAATTGCCGATGTCGCCGCCCAGCGCCAGCGCCAGGCAGGCCGCGAGCGTGGCGGCACGGCGCCGCTCCCGCCCGGCCAGCCGGGTGCGCAGCGCCAGCCAGACACCCCAGGCGAAGGTGAAGAAGATCAGTCCGGCACCCGCCAGGTACCAGGGCCCGCGGTCCAGGGCACGAATGTCGGTCACCCGTTCGCCCCACGGCAGGATCCACGGTCTGAGCTCGGGTTGCGTGTTGAACGACGCGCCGTAGGGCAGCACCCAATTGGCGATGACGACGACGATGCAGCCGGCCGTGATGGCGACCTGCATGAAGCGCAGGTTCTTCAGGCCCAGGAAGGCCGCGGCGAACCATGGCAGCACGGCCGTCAGGAGCATCGAGCCCGAGGTCTCGATCCGCCGCATCAGGACCAGCGCCTCGGGCGTTTCCGCGCGGTACGAGCCGATCTTGGCGGCCACGTAGGCCGTCAAGATCAGCGACCACAGCGCGAACAGCAGGTGGACGACGCTGCGCGGCCGCTCCAAGCCGATCGTCGCGTGCAGCACGCTCGCGTAGCCCAGAATGCCGACGAGCCCGGACAGGGTCAGGATCAGGAAGCCGCTCATGTGCCGCAATGTAAGGGCAATCGGCGCCGCGGCCGGGCGGCGACGCGGGCACTGGCCTAGCTGCCCGCGCTCCCGGCGCCTGGCGGCGAGGCTTCGCCCCGGGTCACCCAGTCGATCGCATCGAGCAGGGCCTGGTCGTCCACCGGCTTGCGGAGAAAGAATCGGGTGCCGAGGGATCGGGCGAGACGCCGGGTCTCGTCGTCGTCCCGGGCGGAGAGGGCGATCACCGGAATCGAGATCGCCCGCGCGATCATCTGATCCTGCACCTGCAGGCCGCTCATCCCGGGCATCGTGATGTCGAGCACCACGCAGGCGGTGCCCTTCGGATTCACGCTCTGCAGGAACTGCTCGCCCGACTCGTAGACGTCGACCCGATGCCCGGCCGATCGCATCAGGCGTGCAAGCCCGATGCGAACGGAGGGGTCGTCGTCGACGACGCAGACGATCAGCGGGTGCGCGGAAGACGTCATCCTCGAGCGCTCGTTCGACGACGCTTTCAGGGGCGGCTTGCCGCCGAGATGACGATTTCCACCCGGCGGTTCTTCGCCCTGCCCTGCGGCGTGTCGTTGCTTGCCACCGGCCGCGCGTCGCCAAATCCCTGCGCCGAGATCGTCGCCTTGGGCACGCCCTGCGATGTCAGGTAGCGCACCACGTCGTCGGCGCGTGCCGACGACAGCTCCAGGTTGGTCGGGAAGCGTTGCTTCAGTTCGCCCCCGATGGGCACGTTGTCGGTGAAGCCCTGGACGACGATCTGCTGGCCCGGCAGGTTCGACAGCGAGGGCGCGATCTTCGCGAGCGTCTGCTCACCCTTGGCGCTGAGCCTGTAGCCGCCCTCGGGGAACAGGATCTCGTTGACCAGGGTCACCTTGAGCTGGTTCTGCATCTGGGTGATCTGTGCCTGGTCGGAGCTCAGTTCGCCCGAGAGCTTGGTGTTCAACGCCTGGTAAGTGTCGGCAACGCCGACCTCCTTGTTGTAGGTCTGCTTGGTGACGCAGCCGGCGGCCAGTGCCACGGCGCAAAGGGCGAGTCCGATCTTCGTGAGTCTCATGATGTCTTCTCCTGTTTGTTGAATGGATCGGCGATCAGCTCGCCTTGGCACGCGGGACCGTCCAGCTGCCGTTCAGCAGCGAGGGCGAGGTGGTCTTGGGCCAGTAGAGGCGCATCATCAGGATGAAGCCCTCCTTCGGCGCCGGCAGCCAGTTCTCTTCCTTGCCCGGTCCGGGCGACTCGTTCTGGATGTAGAGGTCGACCGATCCGTCGGCATTGGCCTTCAGCTTGTTGCGCTGGCTCACCGTGTAGCGGTTGATCGGATTGGGCACGAAGAAGTAGTTCGTGTCGTACATGGTGAGCGACCAGAAGCCGTTCACCGGCGGCAGCTGGCCCTTCGGGAAGTGCATCACGTACTTCTTGCCGCCGTCGTACTTCTGCAGCACGTCCGGCCCTTCGGAGGTCGGGTAGACCGCGTCCTGGGGCAGGTTGGCGCCCAGGCCGATGGCGGTGACCAGCGCCCGCTGGATGTAGTTGGTGCCGTAGACGCCGGTCTTGGTGGTGAACAGGAAGCCGTTCTTGAGCTTGAAGTCACCCGTGAGGATGCCCCGCTTCATGTGGTTCATGATCATTTCGTTGGCTTCTTTCGGCACGCCCGCCATGCCGCGCGTCACTTCGGGACTCAGCTTGGAGGCGTCGAAGTCCTTGCCCGGCACGATGCCGATGCTGGCCAGGGTCGCGACCATCGGCGCATCGGCCGCGGTCGGCGGGTTGGACTTGAGCAGTTCGGCGAACAGCTTGAAATAGGTGGCCGCGTCCATCGCATCGACGAGGTCGCGGGTCGACTTCTTCGTGTCCATGCTTGGGTCGACGGTGCCGGCCGGTGCGGCGAAGGGCTTGCCCCAGGTGGAGAGCGGCTGTGCCGTCATCTGGTCTTGCAGCGCGTGCACCTCGGCATAGTCCTCGGGCGTGCCGGTGCAGTAGATGCGACCCAGGATCCAGACCATGTTGGTGGCCGACTTGTACTCCTTCACGCCGGGCGGCAGCGTGCCCTTCCAGCCCGGGCCGGTGATGGCGAACTTCTGCGGGCCGGTGCCGGTGGTGCGTTTGCCCGGGTCGGCGAAGACGGTGGTCCATCCGTCCAGGATCGGCAGCAGGAAGAAGCGGCCCTTCATGTCGGGCGAGCTGATGATCCACGGCTCCTTCGAGAGATCCAGCCAGTTGACCGTGTAGAGCGTGTCGGCATTCGGCGCCGTCACCGAGTGGTCGTCGACCGCGGGGTAGCCGCGCAGCTTGGCCCATTGGCCCATCGGCGCCTTGCTCCCCTCGGGCGCCGCCACGTTGGTGGCACCGCGCCGCGTGAGCTCCATCGTCACCAGCGGATAGGCATAGATGTAGGCGTCGACGGCGGCCTTGTGCGCCGCCTGTTCGCCGAGTTCGTAGGCCGACGCCGCGGGCGCCCAGCCGATCGTGCAGGTCGCGAGCAGCGTCGCGCAGCACGATTGCACCAAGGATTTGAATCGCATGATTGTTTCCTCTTCCGATGTAGTGGCCGGGTCCTGATCGCGGCCTGTTGTTGAAGCCTGATAACCGCTGGGCATCGTAGGGAGCGCGCCGCGCGGGCGCCATTGGACCTTGGTCCCATCGGATGCCTGCCTCTGCCTAATAATGCGAACCCACGCGGGGAGCACACCCGCAAGGGCATACACGAACGGAGAGAGGAGCTCTCGCATGAGCAGTGACAAGGCATGCGTCTTCGTCGTCGACGACGACGATGCGGTGCGCGGCAGCCTGATGCGGCTGGCCCGTTCGGCGGGCTGGTCCGCCGAGGGATTCCCGTCCGCCGACGAGTTCCTGGCGCGATCGCCCTTCGACGAAACCGGCTGCCTGCTGCTGGACGTCAACATGCCCGGCATGAACGGACCGCAGCTTCAACGGCTGATGAGCACTCGGTCCTGGACCTTGCCCGTGGTCTTCCTCACCGGGGCCGCCGACGTGCCGACCTGCGCCGAGGCGATGAAGCAGGGCGCGGTCGACTTCCTGCTCAAGCCGGTCGACGAGGAGGCGCTGCTCCAGGCGCTGGAGCGTGCGGTGGCGCGCCACGAAGAGACGCGCAGGTCAGGGCAGCGGCAGGCGTCGATCCGGGCGCGGCTCGACCGGCTCTCCAGCCGCGAGCGCGAGGTGATGCACGGCGTGATCAAGGGCCGGCTCAACAAGCAGATCGGCGACGAATTGGGCATCGTCGAGAAGACGGTGAAAGTGCACCGCGCCCGCGTGATGGAAAAGTTGGAGGTGCGCTCCGTTGCGCAACTGGTCCAGCTTTGGGGCGAACTGGGAACCGGCGAACGGTGAGCGCTTTGCAGGCGCGATGGTTCGGGCAGCGTGGACTTCCCTGTATTGGGCCAAGGTCCAATGGCGAGCCTCGATCGCCGTGCCTACGATTCCGGCAGATTGCCGATCGTCCATGAACTGGTTCATTGGAGGCCGAGGGCGATTCCGGCTTTGGCTTCTATCGAGGAGGAAGAGGGAATATGTGGTTCGAATCGATGCCCCGGGCCGGAGGCCTGTGCGCGGCGTGCTGGATTGCGTTGACGACCATTGCCATGCCCGCCCATGCGGAGCTCAGCGCGGAGGACCTGGCCAAGCTGGCCCAGAACCCGGTCGGCAACCTGATCAGCGTGCCGTTCCAGAACAACACCAATCTCAATTTCGGCCCCGAGAAGGGAACGCAGAACGTCCTCAACATCCAGCCAGTGATCCCGGTATCGGTCAACGACGACTGGAACGTCATCACCCGCACCATCTTGCCGGTGATCTCGATGCCCGCGTTGGACGCAGTCACGCCGAGCCTGAACGGCGTCGGCGACGTAGTCTTCACGGCCTTCCTGTCGCCGGCGAAGCCGGGTGAATGGATCTGGGGCGCGGGGCCGGTGATCCAGGCACCGACGCACAGCAACTCCGAACTCGGCAACAACAACTGGGGCCTTGGGCCGGCCTTCGTGGTGCTGCATCTTGCGCATGGCGACCCCTGGGTCTACGGCGCCCTGGTCAACAACATCTGGTCGGTCAGCAGCGGGGGTCAAGGCGGCAGCTACAGCAACATGACCTTGCAGCCCTTCGTCAACTACAACTTTCCAGGCTTCTACCTGACCACCTCGCCGATCGTCACGGCCAACTGGAAGGCCGAAGGCAGTCAGCGCTGGACAGTTCCGCTGGGCGGCGGCATCGGCAAGATCTTCCACCTTGGCAAGCTGCCGGTGAACGCGCAGATCTCCGCCTACTACAACGTAGCCCGCCCGGACAACGCGGCCAATTGGCAGATTCGCGTGCAGGCCCAGTTCATGTTCCCGAAATGACCCGGTTCGATTGACGGGCGCTCGAGTCGGGGCCGCACCGGCTTGCATCTAATTCGTTCGACTGCTCGCTGCGCCGCTCGCTGGCGGAAGCTGGGCATCTCGCAAATAGCTGCGCAGCGTGGTCTTCAGATAGGCGTCCGATTCATCTGCTGCCTTCTCGGAATCTCGATTGCGCAAATGTTCGAGCATGCGAGTGCGTGACGCCAGGACGAAATCGTTGGGCATCTCGCCGATGGCCCTGACGAACTTCATGGTCGTGTCCGTCAGAACGTTGGTCATGATGGTCAGGACCGGATTCCTTGCCGCCAGAGCCATGAGCTTGTGGAACTCCAGGCTGTAGCGGACACGCAATTGCAGGTCGCCCGCTTCTGCAGCCAGGTGCGTCCGCCTGACGTTCTCGACCAGTGCGGCCCAGTCCCCGGCATCGTGGCGCTCGCATGCCAGCCGGGCAACTTCCCGTCCGATCACGATGCGTGCCTCGATGAGGTCGGGCGCCCTGATGGTGCCGAGGCTCATCAGGTCGTCG
>Ga0265327_10001132_pt1 | contig 36609 bp, 39 predicted proteins | sample 41621metaG_FD_202089 | JGI IMG/M metagenome (GOLD analysis project Ga0265327, IMG submission 202089) | Rhizosphere microbial communities from Carex aquatilis grown in University of Washington, Seatle, WA, United States - 4-16-21 metaG | ecosystem: Host-associated > Plants > Roots > Rhizosphere...
CCTATTATCATCACTTTCGGCAAACTTCGCCGGGCAAGCATGTTGTGCGCGTGTGCTGTGCCGAAGCGTGTCAGGCAAACGGCGGCGAGGCATTGGCCGAACATGCGGCAGCACGCTTGCAACACGGCGATACCACGCTGGAGCCGGTGTATTGTTTGGGCTTGTGTGCTATCGGCCCCGCCATCCAGATCGACGAGACTCAATTGCATGCGCGGGTTACAGCAGAGAAATTCGATGCGTTGATCGGCGCACTGGGAGGGCGGAAATGAGTATCAGCGTTTACGTTCCCGGCGATGCGGCGGCGTTGGCACTCGGTGCGGAAGACGTTGCCGCAGCTATCGAACAGACAGCAGCCAGTCACAAACTGGATGTCAACATCGTGCGCAACGGATCGCGCGGACTGTTTTGGCTGGAACCGCTGGTCGAGGTGGTTACCGAACAGGGACGCATTGCTTACGGACCGGTGACGCTGACCGATGTGGCCGGCTTGTTCGATGCAAATTTTACGGCAGGGGGGAAGCACCCGCTGCGTCTGGGCAACATCGAAGCGCTTCCTTACCTTGCCAGACAGCACCGCGTGACCATGCGACGAGTCGGCGTCATTGATCCGCGTTCTCCGGATGCGTATCAAGCTCATGGAGGCGGCAGGGGGCTGGACGTGGCACGAAGCATGAAGCCTGCCGAAATTGTGCGCATGATCACCGAATCCGGCCTGCGTGGACGCGGTGGTGCCGCATTCCCGACCGGCATCAAATGGAAGACCGTACTCGACACGGCAGCCCAACAAAAATACATCGTGTGCAATGCCGACGAAGGCGATTCGGGCACATTTTCCGACCGCATGCTGATGGAGGGTGATCCCCACTGTTTGATTGAGGGCATGGCGATTGCGGGTCTTGCCGTTGGTGCCGACAAAGGCTACATCTACGTGCGTTCCGAATACCCGCATGCCTTTGCGGCCCTGAATGACGCGATTAATTTGGCGGGTGACTGGCTCGGAGACTTTCATATCGAAGTACGCCAGGCAGCGGGTGCCTATGTGTGCGGAGAAGAGACGGCGCTGCTGGAAAGTCTCGAAGGCAAACGCGGCATTGTGCGCAGCAAGCCTCCGTTGCCGGCTATCTCGGGCCTGTTCGGTCAGCCTACGGTGATCAACAACGTCATCACCTTTGCCAGTGTGCCGGACATACTCGCGCAGGGGGCGGCGTTCTACCGTGACTTGGGCGTAGGACGTTCGCGTGGCACATTGCCATTTCAATTGGCTGGCAACATCAAATTCGGCGGTCTGATCGAAGTTCCGTTCGGCATTACGCTGCGCGAACTGCTTTACGACTACGGTGGTGGCTCGCGCTCGGGGCGTCCTTTGCGTGCGGTGCAGGTGGGGGGGCCGCTCGGTGCCTATTTGCCCGAATCTCAATTCGACACGGTGCTCGATTACGAGGCCTTCGCGGCGGTTGGTGCAGTATTGGGGCACGGCGGCATCGTCGCCTTTGACGATACGGTGGACATGGCCAAGCAGGCGCGTTATGCGATGAAATTTTGCGCGCTCGAATCCTGTGGCAAATGCACGCCCTGCCGTATCGGCTCCACGCGCGGCGTTGAAGTGATAGACCGCATTCGCGCCGGTCAAAAGGAACAAATCCCCCTGCTGCGCGACTTGTGCGACACCCTGACCTACGGTTCGATGTGCGCCATGGGCGGCATGACCCCCTATCCGGTATTGTCGGCGCTGAATCATTTTCCGGAGGATTTCCAATGAATCCGACAAGATTGGAAATTTCAGCAGGTTTAAACCCCTCCCAGCCTCTCCTTGTCAGGGGAGGAGCCGGTTCTGCTCTCCCCCTGGCAAGGGGGAGATGGAGGGGGTTTGGAATATGTACTGAAAGGTTTTAAATGAAAGACCTCGATTACGGCACTCCCGCCATCGCATCCGACCTCGAAGTCACGTTGAATATCGACGGCATTGCCGTCAGCGTTCCTGCTGGCACTTCCGTTATGCATGCAGCAGCCGAAGCCGGCGTGATGATACCCAAGTTGTGCGCGACCGATGTTCTGAAACCTTTCGGTTCCTGCCGCCTGTGTCTGGTTGAGATTGAAGGGAGACGCGGCTACCCTTCTTCCTGCACCACACCGGCCGAATCCGGTATGAAGGTGCGCACGCAATCGTCCAAGCTCGCCCAACTGCGTCGCAACGTGATGGAACTGTATATCTCGGACCATCCGCTTGACTGCCTGACTTGCGCCGCCAATGGCAACTGCGAATTGCAGACCATGGCCGGAGTGGTCGGCCTGCGTGAAGTTAGATACGGCATGGCGGGAGCCAACCACTTCACCGATGTGAAGAAGGACGAATCGAATCCTTACTTCACCTACGATCCGGCCAAATGCATTGTGTGTAATCGTTGCGTGCGCGCCTGTGAAGAGCAGCAGGGGACGTTTGCGCTGACCATTTCGGGCCGGGGATTTGACTCCCGGGTTTCTGCAGGGCAGGGGCAGGATTTTATGGAGTCCGAGTGCGTTTCCTGCGGTGCCTGCGTCAATGCCTGCCCGACGGCGACGCTGATGGAGAAATCCATAATCGAAAAGGGACAGGCCGAGCATTCGGTGAACACAACCTGCGCCTACTGCGGGGTCGGTTGCGGATTTCAGGCCGAGATGCAGGGGACGGAAGTAGTGCGCATGGTGCCCTGGAAGGACGGTCGCGCCAACGAGGGGCATGCCTGTGTCAAGGGGCGTTTTGCCTGGGGCTATGCGACCCATCCGGATCGCATCACGAAGCCGATGATACGCGCAAAAACTTCGGAGCCCTGGCGGGAAGTTTCATGGGAGGAGGCGCTTGCCTATGCGGCGGGAGAGTTTCGCCGTATACAGGAAAAATACGGGAAAAACTCAATCGGTGCACTGGTTTCCAGCCGATGCACCAACGAGGAAGATTATCTGGTGCAAAAATTGGTGCGCGCCGCTTTCGGTAACAATAACGTCGATACCTGCGCCCGGGTTTGCCACTCGCCAACCGGTTACGGCCTCAAACAAACCTTGGGCGAATCGGCGGGGACGCAGACCTTCAAGTCGGTAGAAAAAGCCGACGTGATCATGGTGATCGGTGCCAATCCCAGTGAGGGGCATCCGGTTTTTGCATCGCGCCTCAAACGTCGTGTACGCGAGGGGGCAAAGTTGATCGTGATCGATCCGCGCGAAATCGAGCTGGTGAATTCGCCGCATATCAGGGCGTCCTATCATCTGAAATTGCGCCCCGGTACCAATGTCGCCGTACTGACTGCATTGGCCCATGTCATTGTCGGCGAAAACTTGCTCGACGAGGTTTTTATTGCCGAGCGCTGTGAATTCAAGGAGTTTTCGCAGTGGCGGGAATTTGTTGCCCGTCCGGAAAATTCACCCGAAGCGATGGAAGTTGCCACCGGCGTGCCGGCTGGCGAAGTGCGGGCTGCGGCAAGGTTGTATGCCACGGGCGGCAATGCGGCCATTTACTATGGTCTGGGTGTCACCGAGCATTCGCAAGGCTCCACGGCTGTGATAGGCATTGCCAATCTTGCCATGGCCACGGGTAATGTGGGTCGTGAGGGCGTCGGCGTGAATCCGCTCCGTGGGCAGAACAACGTGCAGGGTTCATGCGATATGGGCAGCTTTCCGCACGAGCTTCCCGGCTACCGCCACGTTTCCGACAGTATCACGCGTAGCTTGTTTGAAAATGCCTGGGGAGTGGATATCCAGTCCGAGCCCGGTCTGCGCATACCCAACATGCTGGAAGCGGCGCTCGACGGCAGTTTTATGGGACTCTATTGTCAGGGCGAAGATCCGGCCCAGTCCGATCCCAACACGCAACATGTACAGGCGGCCTTGGCGGCGATGGAGTGCGTGGTGGTGCAAGACCTTTTTCTGAATGAGACGGCCAAGTTCGCGCATGTTTTCCTGCCGGGCGCCTCATTCCTTGAGAAGGACGGTACGTTTACCAATGCCGAACGGCGCATTTCACGGGTAAGGAAAGTGATGCCGCCGTTAAGCGGCAAGGCTGATTGGGAAGTGACGATGGCGCTGGCCAACGCACTCGGATACAAGATGCATTATGCCCACCCGTCCGGGATCATGGATGAGATTGCACGGCTCACCCCAACTTTTAGCGGAGTGAGTTACGCCAAACTTGACCGTGACGGTAGTTTGCAATGGCCTTGCAATGATTTTGCTCCGGAGGGGACGCCGACGATGCATGTGGGCGAATTTGTGCGTGGCAAAGGACGCTTTCTGATTACCCAATACGTGCCGACATCCGAGAAAGTGACCCCGCGTTTTCCGCTGATACTGACTACCGGCCGCGTGTTGTCGCAATACAACGTGGGGGCACAGACCCGCCGTACCGGGAATGTCCATTTTTACGGTGAAGACCTGCTGGAGATTCATCCGCATGATGCCGAGGAACGCGGTATTGTTGAAGGCAACTGGGTGGGCATCCATTCGCGGGCGGGTGACACGGTGCTGCGTGCGACAGTCACCGAGCGCGTGCAGCCCGGTGTGGTTTACACCACATTTCATTTCCCCGAATCGGGTGCCAATGTCATTACGACGGACAACTCGGATTGGGCAACCAACTGTCCGGAATACAAAGTGACCGCGGTGCAACTGGTGCGTGTGGATCAGCCTTCTGAATGGCAGCAGCGGAATGCGCATGAAGACAAGAAACAGCGTCAATTCTTGTCTGTATCCGGCAAAACATGAAGCCGCAAGTTGAGCTTTCCGTATTGCGCCCGGGAAACTTGCCCTGTTTTGATACGGTGGCCGAGGAGATGCCGGTTGCTCTCGAATACAACGGTATCTCGCATACGGTCATGCTGGCTACCCCGTCTGATCTCAACGATTTTGCGCTTGGTTTTAGCCTTACCGAAGGAATCATAGAGCGTACCGGCGAAATGTTTGACATCGAGGTTGAAGAAGCTGCAGAGGGTATTACCTTGCATCTGGAAATAGCAGGCGGCGCATTTGCACGCATCAAGGAACGCCGCCGCAGTCTGGCCGGTCGTACGGGGTGCGGTCTGTGCGGTGCGGAGAGTTTGACTCAAGTCGTGCGTAATCTGCCACCCGTTGCGCCAGGGTCTTTGTTTCCGCTCGCCGCACTTTACGAAGGAATGCGCTGTTTACCGTCGCGTCAGTTGCTCCAGCAGACTACGGGGGCCGTGCATGCCGCATGCCATGTCGCAGCCGATGGCAGTATCCGTCATGTGCGCGAGGATGTTGGCCGGCACAACGCATTGGACAAAACATTGGGCGCACTGGCAAGCGCGGGTGAAGTGCCTGCTGATGCACTGATCATAACGAGTCGCGCCAGTTTCGAAATGGTGCAGAAAGCCGCATCGCGCGGTTATGGAATCCTGGCTGCCGTGTCCGCTCCGACTGCGGCTGCGGTGCGCCTGGCCGGGAAACTCAATATTACGCTGGTTGGTTTTTTGCGGGGGGCCAACTGTGCGGTTTATACTCACCCGGAACGCCTGCAAGGAATGACGATATGAATCCCGCGAACCTGATAAAAATGTCCAACCAGATCGGTGCATTTTTCGAGGCCATGCCCGACCGCGAGCAGGCCGTCAGGGATGTGGCTGCCCACATCCGGAATACCTGGGAGCCGCGTATGCGCGCCGCGCTGCTGCAACACACCGGAGAGTTTGGCGATGCCGAGCTAAAGACCGTAGTCAGGGATGCGTTGCCGCTATTGAAGAATGCCGATTGACAGCGAATAGCGATCCTTTCCATCCAAATCAATCGTGCCCCCATTGATTTTATTATTCGTCGCAGGGGAATTCGGCAAATAGCCGATGGAACATCACGTAGCCCGGATGCAGCGCAGCGGATTCCGGGAGCCCCCGTCGGGGCGGGGGTTGCCCCAGCAGTCAGTGGGTTGCCATAAATCCCGGATTTCATTTCATTGCATCCAGGCTACGCTTGCTCTTAGGTATTGAAGAAATTAAGCAAAAAAATTGAAAAAATTAATTTATGGGATTGTCCGCAACCGACCCGTCGCAGACATGTCGACTTCCACGTTACCGAATTAATCAAACGCTGTAATAATATCAACCCGCGTAAGGCGCAATCGCCGATCCAAAACATTCGGTGCAATGCGCTTCTCATATTGACACCCTACATCGCGTTCTATGCAAAGGGTAGGGCGTCAATAACCAACGGGCATTGCGCCGAATGATTTCCTCCGCGATATTGCACTGCCAGTGCCAAGAGGGGAGGGGCACGATCAACTTAAGTCATCAGCATCGCACATCTTGCCGGTTCAATTCGATCACAGTCCAGATCAAACCCCAATTTCTTTCAGCAACTCGGGGTGCTTGTCGAGTAGCTTGAGCAATAGCACCGTTGATTTGGATGGTTGCGTTTTGCCCCTTTCGTATTCGGAAAAAGCATTGACGCCTCCGCCGAACAAATCTGCTGCGCGTTTTTGCGTCAGCCCCAAATGCTTGCGCCATTGGCGCACCCGCTCGGCCTCACTTTGGATAATAGCCTGTTGCTCATTTTGAGCCTTGGCGAAAAAACGCTTTGCCGCAGCTTTGCTGGCAAACTCAACTTCCCCGTAGCTTGGGCAGTGCCAGCCATCCACTGCTGAAATTGTCACCGTTTGCCCTCGAAAATCACGTGCAACGTCACGGACTGCACGCACCGCAACTGCCACAATGTCTATCGCTCATGGCTTATTTCTCCTTAAATTGAATTACGACCACATCTTCTTGCAACGTCGGCTTGATATAGGCGGTTTTGCCATTTGGACAAGGAACGTGATATACGTCTTGCCACTTCCGACTATCGTTGGATGTTGTCATGCTCTTGTAAAACATCGCACGGGTGATTCACATCACCGCCACTATTACCTGAGCTTCACTTAACCCCATCGCTGCGGCATTGAAAGCGGCTGTTGCGGTAAATACACCCAGTCCGCGCGCATCCACAATGGCTAATACTTCTTGCAATCGATAGTGTGGTGCACGTTTTCTATGAGATAAAGATTATCGTAATCCGTTAGTGTGGTCAGGCGATAGTGCTTATAATCAAACCAGCCGCTTCCTCAGCGTGATCATCTCCGATACGCCGAATCCCTGTTTCAGGTAGAACCGAATCGCCGCATCGTTTACGCGATCGGTCAGCAGGGTGACGCGCATACAGCCTTCACGGTGTGCCAGGCTTATCGCAGCCTGCAGCAGTTGGCTGCCAAGCCCGTCGCCGCGTCGAGAGGGACGGACGATCATGTCTTCCAATATGGCGACCTTGCCGCCGCAGGCCGTGCTGATGGTAAACAACAGGTTCACCATCCCGGCGATCTCGTTGCCTTCCCTGAATACCAGAATTTGCCCTGTTGACGGATGGGTGATGATTTCGCGCAGAGCAACGGCCTGTTTTTCCGCATCGGGTTGAAAGTCGGCTTCCTGCTCAAACAGAATAGCGAGCAACGCACAAAGTTCCGGGATGTCTTCGAGTGTGGCAGATTGAATCGGGTTCATTTTTCGGGTATTTCATTAAGTTTTGCTGAATTAGCTTGACTATCATGCAAATCGGAGTACAACGCAAGCAGGTATTTGATTCAAAGCTTTTGCAGTACTGGTTTTCCATGCGCAATCTTCGATTCAGATAGTTCTGCGGGAGTGTTCCCGTTTATTTTAAAAGGAAGTAGTCACATGGCAACTGGTACAGTTAAATGGTTTAACGATGCAAAGGGTTTTGGTTTTGTTACGCCCGATGATGGCAGCGAAGATTTGTTTGCGCATTTTTCCGCAATCAATATGAATGGTTTCAAAACACTTACCGAAGGCCAAAAAGTTACGTTCGACGTGACTCAGGGTCCCAAGGGCAAGCAAGCCTCCAACATTCAAGCGCCCTAATCGGTTCTTGAGTTGATTAAGGCCCGGCACGAAAGTGCCGGGCCTTATTATTTGGTTTGGAGAAATATATTCAGCGCACAATCCGAAAGATTGCATCGCCTTCTTCCGCTCCGAAACATCTGGCATAGTCGCCACAGGCGGCACAACTGGGGGCACGACAGGCATTAATACCTTCGCGCTCGCAGAGTTGTTTGTAAAAGAATTTTTTCCATTTCATGTCCCCGGTGTTTTTTGCGGCGAGGGCAGGGAAGTGGGTGTTGAGCAGTATGGAAAGTGCTTTGCGGTCGGGCAGCCCGAGATCCTGCCACAGATGGTCGTTTCCCATACAGGCCGCGGCGACAAGATGCGCAACGCGGCGATGATGTTCATCGGCAACCGCACGGTGGTCAAGCAGCAGGTTCAACAGGTCGTTAAATTCATCCAGCACACCATCGACGCCCACAACTTCTGATTGAGCTGCCAGCCAGCGCGGGGGCGGGGTGAAATGCGGGAAGCAAGTTTTCAGCAGATTCAAGAAGGCTGCGCAGTCAAGTCCGAGCGCAGGAACAAACGAGTCGCTGTGCGGCCTGCAATACGTGGCGATGACCCAGGCGAATGATTCGGTCAGCAAATCATCTTTGACGGAATGGCCGAGCAAATGCCACACGCCGATCTCATCGGCATGTGGCAGAGGAAGGGCATTCAGGCTGCCATGGGCTCGTGCGTATAGCATTTTTTAGGGCAGATTTTTGAACAGGCTTCGCAGCCGACACAGTTTTGTTCGTTGGCTACGGTCATGACTTTCTTTTCATACTCGTCGTCATCGTCTTCGCCGAGTTCCAGTGGAATAATATCCCCGTCTTCGTCAATGCCGACCAGCTGCAGCACTGCGCGTCCGCACACGCGGAAACAGCGGCCGCAGCCTATGCATTTATCCTGGCTGATACTCTTGACGAATTTTGGAATCCAGCTGCGTCCGTCCGGCAGGGTGATGGTTACTACGGATGTCATGGTTGCTCCTTGTTTCAGTTCAAATACGCTTGCAGGACGGGCGTTGCCCGCATCTTTAATTTGTCGGACAAAGCCCGACCTACGTGCCAGCCGCCAGTTTTTGGCGCGCCTCCGTCAGTTTCTGGTAAGCCTGAAAAGTCTTCTCCGCAATTTCCGGAATTCGTTCCCATCCGAGGGGCAAGTCTTCCGATAGGTCGTGCAAATCCATCTTAAGTTGCGTGGCCTGTGCGTTGAGTTTCTTGATTGCCGCTTTCAATTCTTCGATGTCTTCCATGCTCTACTCCATTCCATTTTGGGGAAGGGATCAGGGGGAAGGGTAAATACTTGCGCACAAAGCGCTCCACCCTTATCCCTTTATCCCTCAATCCTTATCCGTACTTCGCCACTTCCGGAAATTGATTGATCATTTCAACCGCCGCATCTACCAGCTTGCCGCCTTCTTCCGCCAGCTTCTCCATGTCGTTGAAACCGAACCGGTGCACATCGCGCAGGTATTTGTTTATGACGACCAGACGTCCTGCTGTCAATACCATGCGGCCAAAGCCTTCATGGCTCATTTTCATGATGGGCGATACCATGATGCCGGTCAGGCGTTCGACCGAGAGGCCGACGGCGTTATAGTACAGTTCCAGTCGCCACAGCGTTTCCGGGTCGGGGTCACCCATGATGGGAATTTCCTTGCGCTGCTCTTTATTAATAATGTAGGGATCAAGCAGTGTGGCATTGCTTTTTCCGTCCCATGTGCCGTAGGTATCCTGTGCGCGATATTGCTTGGCCAGTTCATTCAGGAATATTTCACCGCTGCCGGTTGTGACTGCTTCAACTGTCGTGTTCATGATGTGGCTCCCGGTATATAAATCATTCGTCTTCAAAATTCAATTCGCGCTCGGCACCTTTGTTTAGCGCCTTGCGCAGCCACGGCGGCGGTGCACCCTTGAGAACCTCCTGCAATCTGGCCAAAATTTCAGTGATAATTTCGGGTTCGTTCACCTTGATCGGGTGAATCTTGTTGGCCACCACGCGTGCAGCCGCCGAGCCTCCAATGGCCGCAACGTACAGAATGGCGCAATCCTTGATCGCTTCGATCTTGGGGGCGAGCTTGTCCTCGTTACCGTCTTCCTTGAGGTCCCCGGAAAACTGGATGGCTTCGACCAGATTGAAACCCTCAGGTGAAATTTCATACACGGCGAGGTTCTTAGCCCAGCCGAAGTGGGCGTCCACGCGTTGCAGGTCTTGTGTCGCGAATGCGATTTTCATTCCTCTTACTCCTTCGTTGGGATTACACAGTTTGAGCTTGCGCTGCATGTTCATGGCCGGTCCCTTCATCTGCGGAGGTGCCGTTGGCCTCCGGCAACGGCCAGCTATCCGGCGCACCTTCGTGCGTGTGTTCGAGAAATACATTCCCGATCTGGAAAATCAGATCGCGCGTTCCGCGATAGCCCACGCTCAATTTATGGTTGGCGCCGAGACGGTCAAAACACGGAAGTCCTGCACGGAATAGGGGTATGCCCAGCCGTTCCGATGCCTGGCGCCCGTGCGAGTGGGTAATGAGCAAGTCGCAGCCTTGGGCACGTGTTTCCAGATCTTCCAGATCACCGATCAGCACTTCCGCGCAAGGCATTTTTTCCAGCAATGCCGATTGCGTGGTGGTAACGGCGGCCGTAATTTCGCAGCCCATTTCGGACATGAGCGAACCCAGCGCCCATAACAAATCCGGTTCCGCTCCGATGGCGACTTTCTTGCCGCCGAAAAAGAAATGCGCGTCCAGCATGGCGTCCACCAATTGGCTGCGCAGGCGGCGGTATTTGAGGGGAACCGGTTTGCCGCTCAGACCGGACAAGTACATCAGAAAGCGGTCATTGGCGTCCAGGCCGGTCAGCCGGTCGAACACGGTATAGGGGACTCCGCTGCGGATTTCCAGTTCAAGAGCGGCGCTTTCCATTTGCTGGCCGACAGCGATGGTGGCAAGCGAACTGCCCATGCTGCGGATTTCATCCACGCTGATGCCGCCGATGGTAGTGGGGCTGAACTGCTCCGGAATGTGTCCGTCGAGCGATCCGGAAAGGTCGGGCAGCACGATGGGGGTGAGTCCGAAGGCTGTGATGGTCTCGACGATTTCTTCGATATCGGCGGCGGTGAGATGGCTGCCGGGCAACAGGTTCACCTGACCGGGAATGGTTACGCTGGATTTTCCCGCCAATTCTTCAACGATGCGTGTTACCGTTTTGCTCCAGCCGTCCTGAAACGCATCCTTGAAATCCGGCGTATTCACGAACACGATGGGCAAGTTTGCCAGCTCAGGGTTGCGCCTGCGGATCAACTTCAGATCGCCGAGGATGTCTTCGCCGCGTGTCTCGGTCAGCCCGGTGGTACACAGGCCGATGATCTCCGGCTTGGCACGCTTGTAAATATTAACCAGTGCCTGCTCAATGTTGTCCATACCCCCCATGATGGTGGTGACTTCGTTCATCGCGGTGGTTTGCAGGGGAATCGCTTCGCGGAAATGGCGTACAAACAGCACCAGTCCGAACGCGGTACACCCCTGAGAACCGTGCAGGATGGGCATGCAGTTGGCAATGCCGAGGAAAGCCAGAATGCCGCCTATGGGCTGGCTCATCTTCAGCGGGTTGACGCTGCAAGCCTTTTTGGAAATGGTGACGGTTGCCATTTATCTTCTCCCTTCGATGGAGAGAGGGTGGACTTCAGAATCCCAGGGAGCCGTTTTTCTGACCTGTTCCCAGATCGGGTTGTATAGTGCATTGTCAATTTCCCGCACCAGCGTCACCATGCCCTCATATCCGGCGTAGGCGTGGTGGCGTTCCTGATTGATATCCAGCCAGGGCATCCTGGCCTTGAGTGCGACGAACTGCGAGCGTCCGCCGGAAAGCATGATGTCGGCCTTTGCGTCCTTGAGCATTTTGTACATTTCGCGCGGTGGCAGATCGTCGAAGATATGGGCGTCTTCACCCATCAAATCCTTGACGCGCTCTTTGTCTTCATCGGTGGATTTTTTTACGCTGGTACCGGCAATCTCCAGCCCGACTTCCTGCAAGGCCGAGACCACCGACCATGACTTCACCCCGCCGGTGATGAGCAACACGCGTTTGCCTTCGAAGCGTTTGCGATAACTGTTCAGCCTGGCCCAGGCACGCGCTTCTTCGCGGCGGATCAATATCTCGGTGCGGCCCAACAACTCTTCCGGCGCACCCCGTTGCACCAGCAGTTTTGAAATTTGACGCAGAGCGTCGCTGGTGTCGGAAATGCCGTAGAACGAGCCTTCAAAGTAGGGAATGCCGTAGCGCTCCTCCATCTTGCGTGCCACATTGATCATCGCCTTGGAGCACACCATCATCGCCGCGCGCGCGCGGTGCGAAGAGGCCACTTCGTGATAGCGCGCATCGCCCGAAATGCAGGCCAGCACACGGATGCCGAGATGGTCGAGCAGCGGCTTGATCTGCCACATCTCGCCGGCCAGATTGTATTCGCCGATGATGTTGATGTCGTAGGGGGTGGTCGTTTCGGGTTCCTCGGTGCCGATCACATAATCCAGCAGGGCCTCTCCCGCCAATTTGTTGCCGAGGTTTTTGCTGCCGACAAAGCCGGGGACATTGATGGGAATAACGGGCTTGCCGAATTTTTCTTTTGCTGCCTTGCACACTGCTTCGATTTCGTCCCCGATGAGGGCTGTCACGCAAGTCTGATACACGAACACCGCAGGCGGGTCATATTTTTCGATCACTTCGCGGATCGCGCGGTACAGGCGCTTTTCACCGCCAAACACGATGTCGTTCTCGGAAATATCGGTGGTAAATCCGGTGCGGTAAAGTATAGAGCCGGACGATTTCGAACCGCGATTGTCCCAACCGTTGCCCTCGCACGCGATGGGGCCGTGCACGATATGAGCCACATCGGTGATCGGTTGCAGCGCAATCTTCGCACCGTCGAAGGCGCAACCGCCCGCCGCCGCGCCGGGCACCAGTTGCTTGGTGCAGCCCTTCTTGCGTTCTTTCTCGCCCTTGGCCTGGTTCTTGTCGCAACCGGGTTCGTTGAGCACTTCCTGCACTTTGATGTTGAGTCCGGCCACGATAGACCTTTCCGATAGATTATGCTTAGCTCACAGCAAACACTGTGCCAAGCTTGGCAGAAGTCGATAACTGCTTGTTTGTAGGTGATGTGGGGAAGGAATAGTCTTATGTCGCAAATCCTACAAAAGTGTGTGCGGCGTAACAAATGGCACAGGGGCAATGCGCGAAAAAACTACAAATCTAGCCACAGAGACCACAGAGCGCGCAGGCTGGGGTGAGGCACGAACCCCAGCGTTTTGAGCCATCGAACATGCCGGGGTTCGCGTTGCTCACTCCAACCTGCAATTTTCTGGCCGCAGGTTCGTTTCTTGCTCTACCCGCTCATATGTCAACTGAAGAACCGGACGCAACTATAGCCTCGCGCGGGCACAGCACCAATCTGGTCGGGTTACCGACCGGATTGCTGGCCAGCGCAAGTTACAACGACTATCCGATTCCGCTGAGTATCAGCGGGACGCGGGAGTCGCATCGCAGTCTGTTTGAGCGATTGAACAAACTTTCCGATCCGAACGAGGCGGGACGAATATTTCAGGATTACATGGTGGTCGTATTCGGCTTGGATCATGAGGTTGAAAAAAACGAGCGACGCCGCTATCGCGCCAGCTATCTGCGACTGTTAAAAGACTGGGGGTTTGACTCGAACAGTCCGGCGGGGGCCGTACTAAAAGGCTGGGTGGAAAGCCGTTTCGGGCTGTTTCCGACTTTTCACAAAGCACCGATCCGGCGTTTTAATTCTCCGGCTTGGATCCATTACATGGAAGAAAAAATGTCCAACCGCTTTAACAATAACGCAATCAATATGCAATTCGATTTGCTGTACGAATTTTGCCAATGGATGCTGGTCAAATTTTACGCAACCGGCAAGAAGCATATGCAACTCTATCGCGGCACGAATGATTTGCGCGAACAGCAATTAATCCAGCAAATTGATCAGCGCAACGCGATTGTGCGTCTGAATAATCTGGTTTCGTTTACTACACAACGCGGCATAGCCGATGAATTTGGCGACACGATTATTGAAGCTGAAGTGCCGGTGACAAAGCTTTTATTTTTCAATGATCTGCTATCTGGGCACCCTTTGCGCGGCGAGGCGGAGTGTCTGGTGATAGGCGGGGATTATCGCGTGAAGATGTCTTACTGGTAACGGGCTATGGATAAGCAAAATTTGCACAACCGGGCGCTGGGAGCTTATCTTGGGCTCGCCGTCGGAGATGCTTTGGGGGCAACGGTGGAATTCATGTTGCCGCGAGAGATTCAGTATCAGTATGGGACTCACCGCGAAATTATCGGCGGCGGCTGGCTGAAGCTCAAGGCGGGGCGGGTGACAGACGACACGGAGATGGCCCTGGCGCTGGGGGGGGCACTGATTGCTTCCGACGGCTGGAATGCCCATGCGGTTGCCGATGCTTTTGTTGCCTGGCTGAAAACCCGGCCTGTGGATATCGGCAATACCTGCCGTCGCGGTATTCAACGGTATATTTTGAATGGCAGTCTGAGCGGTTCCGTGAGCGAAGGTGATGCGGGAAACGGGGCCGCGATGCGTAATCTTCCCGTGGTGTTGGCAACCCTCCATGATGATGAGAGATTTCGGCAACAAACGCTGGACGAATCCCGCTTCACCCATAACCATCCGCTTTCGGATTCGGCCACGCTGGCACTCGGCGAAATGACACGGAAGATGCTGCTGGGGGGCGATAAAATGGCATGCCGCGAAATAGCCAATCAACTTGTGCAGGACTTTCCCAAGTTTCAATTTCAGCCTTATCCGGGACGAGCTTCGGGTTATATCGTGGATACCATGCAAACAGTGTTGCATCATTTCTTTAACACGGATTCGTTCGAGACGCTGGTTGTTGAGACAGTGAACAGAGGTGAGGATGCCGACACTACCGGCGCAATTGCCGGGATGCTGGGTGGCGCAATGTACGGGGCTACCGCGATTCCCAAACGTTGGGTGAATAAACTCGACCAGAAAGTGGTTAGTGAAATTCACCAACAAGTCAGCGGGCTGCTGCGTTTATCGCAGAGGTGACCGTTTCCCGTTTGGTGCTGCTAAAGGTTCCCGCAAGAAGTTTTAGCACGAATAGATTTAGCACTTACTCCCTGCCGCATTGCTAGCAAACCATATTTTACGCTAACTTTTCGGCCACGCACTTGTTACGAAAACAGGCTGGTTAAAATTATTCCCACGCCAGTGAAGGGCACTTTCGCCAGAGACGAAATCCAGGAAAGTGCCGAAAAAAATACCGAATTCAACGATCTGCTTTTCATGAAGGCTCTCCTTGTGACTAAACCCCAAAAGCGGTGTGAGTTCTTCCGCACCCTTACCTATGCATGATTTGTGCCTGCTGTAATTATTTATTAATAACAATAAGTTGGTAAAAAATAATGGATTGTGTCGTGATTTTGCGCTCCAATTGCGGGCGAGTTTCCCCTTCTTTGCACTGAAACATTGCTTCAGCGATAGGGATGATTTTGGGGTGGGTACATTTCAGTTGATTGTGGTATCTTCAACAGAGGCCCTTAGAAAACGATATGGTTAGTTGGGAAATTTGATGCAGAGAAATTCAGCAAAATTGAAAAGCACAGGGAGCAAACAATGAGCGAGGCTGTATTGATTTTGGGTGCGACCTCATCTATTGCACGCTCAACAGCCGCGGCTTTTGCAGCGCGGGGTCATGCCTTATACCTTGCCTCGCGCGATTTGAACGAGTTGGAACGCATAGCCCGGGATTTTGGGATACGTTATGGTGTAGAAGTTCGCTACGGTTTATTCGATGCCGAAGCTGTGGAAACGCACGAGTCGTTTTTTAACTCTGTGATAGACACTTTCCCGACTCTATCCGGCGTGGTGTTGGCTTTCGGTTTCCTTGGCGCCCCGCAGGCGAGCCGCGATTTTTCGCTTGCGGCCAAAGTCATCGCTGCAAACTTCACCGGCGCAGCGTCCATACTGAGTTATTGTGCAAATTACTTTGAATCGAAACAACGGGGGTTCATCATAGGCATTGCTTCTGTAGCGGGTGACCGGGGCAGGCAAAGCAATTATGTGTATGGTGCAGCAAAAGGCGCGCTGGGTTTGTACTTGCAAGGTTTGCGCAACCGCTTGTTTGCCAGCGGAGTACGGGTTATTACCGTCAAGCCCGGATTTGTGGATACCGCCATGACCTACGGTTTGCCGGGGCTGTTTCTCGTGGCATCCCCGCAAATGATAGGCGAACGTATAGCGGAATCGCCGGGCAAATCGGCAGATGTACTCTATTTACCCTGGTTTTGGCGCTACATCATGCTCATCATCAAACATATTCCGGAACCCATTTTCAAGCGAATGAAACTGTGAGCATAGAGCAGGCTTCTAAACCGGTTGTGGCGGCATTCGATTTTGATGGCACCCTGACGCATCGGGATACGATGTTCCCTTTTTTGCTCCATGCCGTCGGAATGACAGCGTTTATTAGAAATGTTTTGATGCTTGCACCCACGCTGGCGGGTTACGGGCTGGGGCTAATCCGCAATGATATTGCCAAAGAACGGGTATTCACCCGATTTCTGGCGGGAATGCACAGAGACGAGCTAAGTCTCATGGCTACACAGTTTGCCGAGCAATCTGTGCCGAGGCTGCTCCGACCTGAGGCAATGCGCCGATTGAAGTGGCATATGAGCCAAGGCCATCACTGCGTTATAATAAGCGCTTCGCTGGAAAACTATGTGCAGCCATGGGCACTTTCGGTGTGTTTCGACGATGTGATCGCTACGCGTCTGGAAATATTGGAAGATGGCCATATTTCAGGAAAACTTTCCGGTGCAAATTGTTTTGGCACCGAGAAAGCGAAAAGGTTGGAAGCATTACTTGGGCCGCGAGACAGCTATACCCTGTATGCTTACGGTGATAGTTCCGGGGACCGGGAGTTGCTGAAAATGGCTGATCATGCCTACTACAGGCTGATTCCGGACGGTGAATTTTAGCGCAATTTTTAATGTATTTTTAAGGATAAACAAATGAATCGCTCATACTTGTTGGTATCTCTGTTCGCACTCTCTTTGGCCGCCTGCGGACAAAAGGCTGCTGAAACGCCCGTTGCTCCGGCACCCGTGGCGCAGGCTCCGGCTGCGGCTGCGGCTGCGACCCCTTCAGGTGCTATGCCTGCAGGACATCCGCCTATGGATTTGGGGAAAATGACCCAGGCTGCGCCTGCGGTTTCTCTGACGCAAAAAGCCCAAGTGCTTAGTACGATAGATGTTCCGCAATACACCTACATTGAGGTCCTGCAGGACAATAAGAACCGCTGGCTCGCGGCGACTACGGTTGCATTGAAAAAGGGGGATACGGTCCAGTTTAATGATGGTACCACCATGGTTAATTTCAACAGCAAGACGCTTAACCGGACCTTTCCCAATATCACTTTTGTAGATCGCGTGGTAGTTGCCAACGGGAATCCTTAAACACGGGCAAGGCATCCCGAATGAATTGTTTTGGGATGCCTCTGCAATATTCAAACTGTTTACCCGGATTGCTTTTGTGCGGCAACTCGCGCTCACTCTCTCGACGGAGTTTCTCGCCGGATTCTCTCTGTGCCGAATGCTTGGCCCCGGCGCAAATTGCGTTTTTTTAAGCAAAGTTGAAAGTTTGCCAGGTGAGTTTTATGAATGAAAGCAGCAAATTTTCCAGCGAGTTTTCCCGCCTGCAAGTGTCCAAATTTGCCATGTTACTTGGCAAGCCTGCAATCGTCTGGTCACTTGGGTTGCTTACCTTCGCTTTTATTTTTATTTATCACACCTTTCCGCTGGGACTGAGTGATTTTTGGTGGCACCTGAATACGGGACGCTGGATTTGGGCGCACGGCGGCATGCCGATTGATGACCCGTTTTTGTATAGCTCTCCCGTACCGCTCGATGGCCGTGCCACCCTGATCTTGCGTGGCTACCCGCTATCCCAGTTACTTATGCTCGGTATATACAATCTGGGCGGGATCGATGCGCTGGTGGCGTTGAAAGGTGTGTTGATGACGCTTTTCTACGGCTTGCTGTGGAACCAATTTCGGCGTAACGGTCTGCATCCGGTGTTGGGATTGGCTGTCGTCGGGATGTTGCCGCTATTTTTCTTCCGTTTCGATGAACTGCGCCCGCAGATATTTTCTTTTATCGGCACACTGCTGGTGATGCAGTGGGTTGAAACCATTCTGGAACGTGAAAAGCAGGGGCAGCCGTTGCAACGATATGCTCTCGCAGCGTTGCCGGTCATCATGCTATTTTGGGCGAATTTTCACCGGGGTTTCATTATCGGTGTCGGAATTTTGTTGGCCTACCTTCTCGCGGAGTGGGTTGCCCGCAAGCGAGGCGTAAATGCACTTTCCGACGCGTCATTCCGGCGATTCAAGATACTGGTTTTGATTTCTGCCGGAGTCGCTTTTTTCAACCCGGTCGGCTTGACAGCACTGTGGGCCAGTTTCACCGAGGTCTCCGGACCTTTCTCGACTGTAATCGACGAATTTTTCGGGACGTTAAAGTATTTTGAATTTCATGGCATGAAGCAGATGGGCTATATCGTTGTTGCGCTGGGCGTTGTGCCTGCACTGGCTCTAATTTTCAAATGGCGACATCTCGGCATTGCGCATGTGTTGATACTGATCCCATTTTTGGTCGCAGGAATCCTCTCATTTCGATTCAGCCTGATGATGGTGGCAGTTGTGCTTGCCATTGCTTGTTTCTATTTTGCACGCGGCCTTAACCGCTGGTTATTTGTCGGCAAAGCCATTCCAGTCGTTCTGGTATGGTGTATCTCAACGGGGTACTTGGCCAATGCGGCGTTACCCCGCACTGCCCTGGCCAAGTCCCCTCTGGAAAAAGGGGTGATTCCTGTGTCAGCCGTCGATTTTTTGGCGCAAACCAATATAGTTGGCAATATCTACAATCCTTTCGAATATGGAGGCTACCTGAGCTGGCGCTTATACCCTCGCAAGGTGTTTATTGACCCGAGAAATCTGTCCTGGGAAGTGTATGAAGAATACTCCAAGGTTTGGAGAGGCAATTACGATGACATATTCAGCAAATACCAGGTAGGTGCTGTTTTTTACCCCGTTTATAGCGAGGGGGGTAAACCGTCCAGATTGGTAGCCAAATTATTCAGGGACGATGCATGGGGAGTGGGCTATTACGACGGCGGGAATGTGGTTTTTATGAGATACGACATGAATAGTCATCTTCCATTTCTAGACAAGCGGGCAGTCGTGGGAGATATAGTCAGACGAATGAGAGGCTAAATCTTCCGGATGGATTGAGCCGGTTAAAGACAACATGAAGCTACCCCGAATCATAATTAACCATCAAACAGCATGCCTTGTTGGACTGATGTCTATTTCCATACTGTATGCGTTCTACAGCGGGTTTCGGACCCCCAGTTTATGGAGTATCAATTATTATCAGGTCAGTTTTGCAGACGGATTTTATCGGCGGGCGCTGACCGGCACTTTTCTGCTTCCATTGGGCTGCGAGCGCTTTGATTATTTCGTTATCCAGAAAATTCAATTTCTGGTCCTATTTCTGACCCTGGGCTTGTTTGTCTACATCGGGGTAAAAAATCGGGAGTTCCTGGCCCTGAGTGTTTATTTTGCTTCGGCCGCAGGCGGGTATTTTTTTCACGAAGTGGGTTACATTGAGCAGTTACTCTGGCTCTTGACCGCAGCCATTTTATTTGCCCTTAATAATAATCGCATTTACATTGCATCAGTAGGTTTATGTTTGTCGGTTCTGGTGCATGAAATGGCGATTTTTATGGTATTGCCCTTAGTTCTGGCGTTCATTTTGATTCATAAGAAGGAATTATTCTTAACCCGGATTAAGGTATTTGTTCCCGCTGTTGTTGTATTCCTGGTCATGCATCAATGGTTTCAGGTTGTACCTCCCGACACAATAATGCACTATTTTGAAACTGCCAGCCGATGTGACTATCCGGTTATTCGCCAGGATTACTTTAATATTTATGAATACCAATTTCTGGGGGAAAGAAGCCGGCAATATTACAGCGCAATGCAATTTGTTCTGGGTATTTTGCCTGTGTGTATTTCGGCTTTTTTATTGACCTTCCCGGTCAGGAAAGAATTAAATTTCACAGCACTGCAAAAGTATTCAATCCTGTTTTGTTGCCTGAGTCCGTTATTCCTCGGTTTTTTTGGTTGGGATTCGGATCGCTGGATTTTTCTGGCTTTTACCCAGACGTTAATCATCGGAATGATTATTTCTTCAAAATTGCGCGAAACCCAATCGGAAAATTTATTGGGCAGAAGGTATATATTTGTTCCCCTTATTTTGATGGCTTTGCTATTGCATCTGGATTATTTCGATTATTTCACATCCCGAATTTTAACCCTTGAAAAACTGTCGTCTTTTAAAGACTACATGTTTTATCAAATAACCACACTTCCACAGCTCTAGTGAAATTTTTTATAACAAAACAATCTTACTTATTGATGGCGATGCTGGTTGCCTCGGCAATGATGCTGGGCACTGCCTGGGTGAGCGACGATGCATTTATCACGCTGCGTGTGATTGATAATTTCATCAATGGATATGGTCTGCGTTTTAACGTGATTGAGCGGGTTCAGGTGTTTACTCACCCTTTGTGGTTGATGTTGCTCACTCCCTTTTATGCGTTGACCCGGGAGTCCATGTTTACCGCCATGTTAGTTTCGGTAGGGCTGTCGCTAGGGGCGATGTGGCTATTGGCAACAAAGTTGGCGCAGAGCCTTGAGGTCGGCTATTGGTTGGTCGCTGCAGCGATGGCATCAGGGACAATATGCAGTTTTTCCACTTCGGGCCTTGAAACCCCCCTGACTTTCTTTTTGTTGGTGCTGCTGGTGTGGAAACTCTATCATTCAGCAAGGGTGGAAATCCCCGCGGCCATCGTCGGTTTGTTGCTGCTTAACCGTCTGGATATGGTTGTACTACTGGGGCCGGCGGCAGCCTATTTATTGATTCGCGCCCGGGGACGCGAGCGGAACCTTGCTACTTTGGCAATAATATTTCCCGCGCTGGCATGGATGGCCTTTTCAGTATTTTATTATGGAGCCCCCTTTCCCAACACAGCGTATGCCAAGCTCGGAAACGGATTTAGCACAATAACGTTACTGTTGCGTGGTGCTGAGTACATCAGGGATTTTGTGTTCACCGATCCCCTGCTGGCTTTGATTATTGGCAAGGCTGTCTTTGATTCGGTGCGTTCGCGCAACATAACAACCATACTGCTGGGGGTAGGCATCGTTTGTTATGTGACTTACACGATTATCATTGGGGGAGATTTCATGTCGGGGCGATTTTTCGCTGTGCCCGGCTTGCTTGCAATTTGTTTGCTTGCGCGTTCACCTGTACCTCAATGGCTGAGGACACGGCAGAAATTGGCGGTGTTGCTCAGCCTGGCATTGCTTGGATTGCTGCTGGTCGCCAGAATTCTGGAGGCTCCGATGACTACACTGGAAATTTCGGAAAATGGCATTAGTGATGAGCGTCGGTTTTACTATGCGGACACAGGGTTGCTACCGGTGCTGACAAAATGGGTGCAGACTGGTGCCCGTCCCGTTCCCCAGTCAGGACGCAGGGGGTTGGAATTGAAAGCCATGGGGCAGGGAACCGGATCGCCCATCGTCGTTTCAGCGCAGGCTATTGGTATGCGCGGTTATTACGGGGGAACAAATGTCTATATTGTGGATGAAGTCGCTTTGGCGGATGCCTTTCTTGCACGCCTTCCCGCTGTTCCTGAATCCAGAGTTGGGCACTACCGGCGCCTGTTGCCTCCGGGATACGCCGAAACGGTGGGCTACGCAGTCCCCGCAACGGATATGGAGTTACTGCGTCCATTGTTACATGATGTGACGCTTGCTACCCGCGCGCCGTTGTTTACAGAGGGACGATGGGACGCAATCTGGCGTTTAGCATCGGGTTATTATCATTGGGTTTACGAAACCGATATTTATGGTTTAAGGAAATGAAGCATTCAGCCTATTTCGCCCGCTTCGGGCAGCCTGCACCTCTGGCGCTTGTATTGATCGGCGTGGCAGCCGCTATAAGCGCATATCTGCAGGCGCTTAATTTTCCCTTCCTCTCCGATGACAGCTTTTACATCACTTCCAACGCGAGGCTGGCGGGGTTGCACCTGAGCGAGATATGGCGGCTACTGATTGAACCCTATAACCCCTATGAATTTCTTCCCTTGCGGGATTTTTCCTATTGGCTGGATATAACAATATTCGGGCTTACACCCGCCGCGTTTCGAATCCATAACATGCTGTTGTATTTTGTTGCTTGTATAGGTGTCTACGGCGCGACAATAAGTATATGGCGTTATTTCTGTCCGGATCGCCATGCTGATGCGCCCTGGGTGGCCGCAACGGTCACAGCATTGTTCGCCCTTCATCCTGCCCATGTCGAAGCAGTAGTGTGGGCCAGCGGCCGCAAAGATGTACTTTCGGGCATGTTCGCCATGCTTGCAATATGGCTGGCAGCCAATACCAAACAGGGGCAGGTATTTTCTCCCCGTTTTGCCGTGGCAAGCGTGTTGGTCTTGCTGGCTGCCCTGTTTTCCAAGGCGACTACGCTTGCCGTGGCGCCCGTTATTGCCTTGCTCTGGCTGGTGATGTGGCGTGAAATTCCTGCGTTTGGCAGGCGCCCTGTAACCTTGCTTTGGCCGCTGGGGGTTATGTTGATGGCAGCTTTCCTCGCCCCAGTTTTTACTGCCAACAGCACGGTGAAACTCCTTCCCTATTGGGGGATCGAGGCAGTCACACGGGCGCTCGCGGTGTTGGGTTGGATGGTGCGTCTGGCCATCACTCCGGCAAGCCACCACTATGCCTACCCGGTATTTGAAGATGCCTGGTTGCCGGCCATGGTCGCAACAGGAGTTGCCGTTCTGCTGGCCGGTGTGGCCGGAGTCGTCATCCTACTGCGCAAACGCTCACTGGAAGGATTCGCGTTGGCGGCATTCACATTGCTGTGTCTGCCTTATACACAGTTTGCTCCCTATATTACCCATTCACTGGTGACAGATCGTTTTCTGTTTCTGGCGATATGGCCATTTTTATTACTGATTGTTGCGCTGGCATGGAGACTAAGTCGTATTCCCCGACTGATGCTATTGATTGTAATTGCCCTGCCCTGGTCCGCCCAGACCATCGAGCGCCCGGGCGACTGGCGTAGCCATGAAACGCTGATGGAAAAAGATTTGCAAGCTTATCCGGGATATTTTTTCCCCGTGTTTCAAAACATCGAGAGACAATTATCGACGGGGCAATATCAGGTGGCACGCGAAACGGCCGAGGGCATAACGGATAAAGAAGTGCGAAATATTGCTGTCAAACTCGTTGAAGGAGCTTATGCCGTGGCTGTCGATGCTGTGCAGACAGGCGATCCGCGCAATGCACTGGCCCGTCTTCAGGAATTGGGGGGGCTATTGAAACAGCCTCTGCTTCAATCGCAGTGGAACACGCCCTTGTTTTCATTCTGGCTGAGTAACCGGAATTTACTCTCGCTTGAATGGGAAACTTTGGCAAGGAATTTTCCCAACGATGTGTCGGTACGGCAGGGCCTGAAAGTCAGGCAGGAAGCCGGATTCTAAAAACATGAATTTTTTAGTCGGCGCTAATTAATGTTTTCCTCGTTCCTATGCAAAATTCGCAGTCAGCCGCCGTGGGGGCTGATGTTAATAAGCATGGTGTTTTCGGTTGCATCCTACTTGCAAATTGCCAACGCACCGTTTATTTCAGATGATAATGCCCTCTACATAACAGGCAATGCAAAACTGATAGGATTGGCTCCGGCAGAAGTATGGCGTCTGCTGGTTGAGCCTTTTAACCCGGTCGAATTTCTTCCTTTACGCGATTTTTCCTATTGGATTGATATCAAACTGTTTGGCCTGATACCGGTTGCATTCAGGTTGCACAACATTCTGCTTTACCTGATTTGTTGCTCGCTGGTCTATGTCACCACGGCTAGCCTGTGGAGATATTTTCGACCTGCGGAAGCTGATAGTGCAACGTGGTTTGCAGCAGCAGTTACCGCCTTGTTTACTATTCATCCCGCCCATGTTGAAGCGGTAGTTTGGATTAGCGGGCGCAAGGATGTACTTTCCGGGATGTGCTCCATGCTTGCGCTGTGGTGTGCTCTGAAAACCGGGCAGGATCAGGGTATTTTCAGGCGTTATACCGTGCTAACGTTCCTTGCCTTTGCCGCGGCAATCTTTTCGAAAGGAGTATCCGTTGCATTGGCGCCGATTATTGCCATTCTCTGGATTCTCTTCTGCCCGGATACTGCAAAATTAAGTCGGCGTGCATCTCAATTTTTCAGGCCGTTGTTTATACTTGTACTGGCTGCAGCTCTGGCTGTAATTTTTGCAACCCATAGCACCATAAAGGGGACACCCTATTGGGGTATCGAAACGGTTACCCGCGCTCTTGCGGCGCTGGGATGGATGGCGCGACTCGCTGTGAGCCCCGAAGCGCGTCATTATTTTTACCCGGTATTCGAGGACAAGCTGTTTATGCTTATGGTTGCCTTGGGGGGGGTAATAATATTGGCTGGGGTATTTGGCTCGGCAATATTGTGGAAAAAACGATCTTTGGAAGGGTTTGCCATCGTCGCATTCATCTTGCTCTGCATTCCCTACACTCAGCTGATTCCGTTCAATACATTTTCTCTGGTTTCGGACCGATTCCTGTTTCTTGCCTTGTGGCCGGCAGCTCTGCTGACGGTTTCCCTGGTGTGGAGACTGAAGCCGGCATACCGGATAATCATTTTGCTTGCTATAGCATTGCCCTGGTTGCATGAAACCGCACAAAGGCCTTCCGCCTGGCGCAATGTTGAAACGCTGGCTGAAGCCGATCTCAATGCGTTTCCGGGGCATTATCTTCCCGCTTTATATAAAATCAATCAGGTTCTTTTGCCTAAGGGTTTGTATGGAGAGGCACGGGAGGTGGCGGGCACGATATCTGATTCTGAAATGAAGCAATTGGTATTTGCGTTGATACAGTCGGATTACTACGTATACGCTTACGCTTGGTCAACCGGCAAGTCTAATGAAGCAATAGCCAGTCTGTTGAATCTGGATGCAATTCGTAAACGGACGCCCGAGCAGACCCAATGGAATCCATCACTGGCATTTATCTGGGAATCTATCCGGATAAGGCTGGATATTCGCTGGAAATATCTGGCGGGTAAATTTCCTGCTGATGCACAGGTGCGCTACAACTTCGGTTTGTGGCTGCTGGAAAATGGAAAATACGAAGAAGCCGCGGCAAATATACGCGCGGCGACAGAGCTGTCACCTCTCGGAGCGGAGGCATATTGTGCACTGGCAAAAGTGTACCGCAACATAGCGCGCATTGACGAGTCGGCGCGTGCGGAAATTGAATGCAATAATCGCGCTCTAAATGAAAAAGCCGCGCAGTGAGAGCGACAGCGCTATAATTTTCGTGTGCCGGAAAGAAATAATTTACCGTTACAATTATTGTCCGGAGAGAATCTCAAGCGCTTCCGGACAGTCTTTGGGGGTCCTTTTCGCCCTAATGACCGAACTTACAATTTTTATTACCGGGAACAATGAATAATATATATGAATTATTGCGCCTGATGCGTCCTCATCAGTGGGTGAAGAATGCTTTTGTGTTCACCGGACTGCTGTTTGGACACGCTTGGCATGATCCCAGTCTGGTCACGCAGGTGGTGATGGCTTTTGCCGCCTTTTGTATGGTATCCAGCGCGGTGTATGTGTTAAACGACGTCGTTGACGTGGAACAAGATCGCCGTCATCCAAAAAAATGTCAGCGGCCATTGGCTTCAGGGCGGGTGAGTATGACGGCCGCCAATGTGCTTGCGGCATTGCTGGGGATATCGGGTTTTGCGCTTGCTTATTTCGTTTCCAAAGCGGTCTTCATCATTCTTGTTGCTTATGCGTTGATGAACATCGCCTATTCACTCCGACTCAAGCATGTGGTCATACTGGATATTTTTATAATTGCCACAGGTTTCATGCTGCGCATTCTCGCGGGTACACTTGGAGTCGGCATTGCACCTTCACAATGGCTGTTGCTGTGCGGCTTGATGGTGACACTTTTTCTGGGTTTCACCAAACGTCGCGCAGAAATAATCGCGTTGGCCGAAGACAAAGCCGCGCATCGAAAAGTGCTGGAACATTACAGTCCGGTGTTGCTGGATAAAATGATAGGCATTACCGCCTCCGGGTTGATTATGAGCTACAGTCTGTACACCATGAACGCCGACACCATACGTATCCACGGCACGCCCAACCTGATTTATACCGTGCCGTTCGTGATGTACGGCGTGTTCCGCTATATCTACCTGCTTCATCACCAGAGTCGTGGCGGTGATACGGCGCATGATCTGGTACGTGACCCGCATTTATTCATTGTGGTCGGTGCTTGGCTGGTGGCGACTATTTTGCTCATCGCATGACCGATACCGTTTTATCCGGTTGGCGCTTTCGCGCTTTACTGCTCATTGTATTGCTGAGCGCAGTCGGCTATCTCGGCTTTTCACTGTGGGGCGGTTGGCAGGAAGTGGTTGCTTCTCTGGCTCGCGTTGGTTTCGTCGGTACGGCGATAGCCCTTGGGCTATCGTTGGTCAACTACGGCTTACGCTTCATCCGCTGGCAGAAATTTCTCGCACTACTGGGGTATCGTGTTCATACCCCGGAAAGTTTGCGCATTTATATCGCGGGATTTGGTCTGACCATCCTTCCCGGCAAAGCGGGCGAGGCTATCCGCAGTGTTTTCCTGAAAAATCACGGCATTTCCTATCCGGAAAGTCTGGCCGCATTTTTTTCGGAGCAGTTCTCCAACCTTATTAGCATGCTGTTTCTGGTTTCCATCGGATTGTGGGTGTATCCGAAAGCACAGCCGCTGGTACTGTTTTTGGCCGGATTGATTCTGGCAGGATTATTTTTACTCCAGCAAACAAAATGGCTACAGGCTCTCAGGATTGTTGTGATCAGCAAAATGCCAGGGCGCGCGGCCCATCTGATTTCTTCCAGTATCGAAATAGTGCTTCATTCCGGACGCTGCTTCAGTTTGCCGATGTTGTTATATGGAATTGCGCTTGGTCTTGTTGCCTGGGGTTCGGAAGGGATGGCCTTTTATTACATTATGCACTCCCTGGGCAGCGATTTGACCATTCCGACCGCTCTTTTCATCTATTCATTCTCAATGCTGGTCGGTGCGATCAGTTTTCTACCCGGCGGACTGGGCGGGACTGAAGCTACCATGGTTGCACTGTTAATTCTTAATCATGTGATTCAGCCCCAAGCTGTCGCCGCCACGGTATTAATTCGGTTGGCGACGCTATGGTTTGCCGTGGCTTTGGGCGTGCTTGCGCTATCGCTTCCGGAGCAAAAGTAACGAGGAGGGGATTTTTATCTAATTGATTTTTATGGACCACTGAGAGAATGGTCTTGACACGACAATAATTATGAAGAATAGTTCCACGTTCGTGCCAAAATTAATACAACAACGACTTCAGGAGGTAAGAAATGCTTCACATCAAAAGTAAAATTGTAGCTGGGCTTTCACTGGTTGTGCTGATTACGACCTCAGCGACGGCTATAGCCTCGACCGCAAAGGAAGAAAAAAAGGGGCAGACAGCTTCCGCCGCAAGCAGCGGGCCCGAAATAGTCAAGGGCCAGGGTTTTCCAGACAACACTCCCGAAGTAATCAAATCACGCAGTGGCAGCGGTAATCCCGTTGCCGGTAAAGACAAATCAGCTCTTTGCCAAGGCTGTCATGGCGAAGAAGGTATCAGTTTTGAACCGGCCATCCCCAAGCTCGCCGGGCAATATGCCGGATATATAGCCAAGCAAGTTCGGGATTTTCAGACAGGATTCCGCTCGAATGCAATCATGAACGGCATGGCAGCCACGGTTGATGATGCCGATTTGGCCGACATTACGGCTTATTTTGCCAGTCGCAACAAGATGAAAGGCGAAGTGACCACCAATCCCACTGGCAAGAACCTGTTCCAGAACGGTGATATGTCGAGAATGATGGTTGCTTGCGTTAACTGCCATGGGGTCAACGGCAAAGGCAAAACACCCGACAACTCAATGTTTCCGGTACTGGGGGGGCAGCAAAAAGAATATTTGCGCATCCAATTGGTTAATTTCAGACAGGGCGAACGTAGCAACAGCCCGGGCGGCGTGATGAATATCATTGCCCAGAAGCTGAGTGACGCTGAAATGGAAGCGTTGGCTGAATATATCTCGGGACTGTAACAATTAAGACCAGAGTGGCTTCCCGGGGTGCTCATAGTTGGGAGCTTCGGAAAAACAAATTTCAGGAATATATTTGAGGGATCGGGAGTGAAAATGCGCAAATCCAAATTCATATTATCGCTACAGCTCATGCTGGCTGTCGGCGTGTTTCAGTTGGGAACGGCTTATGCCGGAACGGATGTGAGCGTCAACATCGCCAACGGTGAGAAAATTTTCACCGAAGGAAAAGGTGACGCCTCTGCATGCCAGGGATGTCATGGCGAAAAGGCGCTGGGCAATGACGCCATGGGGGCTCCGCGTCTGGCTAACATCGGAATTTTTTATGTGAACAAACAACTAAATGATTTTGCAGCGGACAAGCGTACTCCCGCCGGAATGGGCGCGGTGATGAACGGCTTTGCCAAGGCTTTGACGGAGCAGGATCGGCATGACATTGCTGTTTATGTGAATTCACTGGATTACCAGATTGAACCTTCCGATCTGAAAGGGCTGGCGGAAGGCGGCGGCGATCCTATCGGAAAGCCGGAGCCGGGTAAAATTATCGTCACGCAGGGTATAAAGGGCAAAGTTCCTCCTTGTCAGGATTGTCACGGATTCAATGGCCGGGCTGCCAGATTCCCGATGATTAACCAGCAGCGTTATGTTTATCTGGTCAACCAATTGAATAACTGGCGCGACGATAGTCGGGCGAATGATCCTGAAGTCGGCAAGGTCGGCATTATGCGCGGAATAGCGAAAAAGCTTTCTGATGACAATATCAGGAATATTGCCGCCTACCTTTCCACGGCCCCCAGAATTTCGCCGGAGGGTGATCCTAAATGAAGTTTTTCCAGGAGAAGCAGGCATCCTGAATGGAGTGCCTGCTTCCCTGGATAACGGTGGCGGGGTTTCCGCTCTTCATTTTTATTGCATATACCGCCTGGTGAGTTGTGCCGGGCGGAGGAGAATGATATGTCACATAATAAAACCAGTATAGTTGCCTGTCTTACCCTGGGTGTCATGCTCGCTGCGACGTCTGCACTTGCAGCGGGTGACGACATAAACCCGCTTACCAAAAAATCGGATTCCGGCCTTGATACTGCCGAAATAGTCAAACTGCGCATCGGGCCCGGAAACCCGGCCGCAGGCAGGGAAAAGTCCACCTTGTGCCAAGGTTGCCACGGTACGAATGGTATTAGTTTTGAGCCGCTTATCCCGAGTCTGGCCGGACAATACGGCGGTTACATTGAAAAGCAGATTCGCAATTATCAGGCGGGAACCCGTTCGCACCAAATCATGAATGCCATGGTAGGAACGATCGCGGAAGGAGACTCCATCGATATTGCCGCCTATTTTTCCAGTCAGGAAAAGATGAAAGGAGAGGGGCCGGGAAATGATACCGGGAAAGAATTGTTTACCCGGGGTGATATCTCAAGGACAGTGGTCGCCTGTAACAATTGCCATGGTCCTCGGGGCAAGGGGCTGACACCCAACACCGCCTATTTCCCGGTACTCGGGGGGCAACAAAAAGGCTATATCCAGAGGCAACTCGTCAATTTCAGGGAAGGATATCGTACCAATAGCCCAAGTAATGTCATGAATAAAATCGCCCAGAAACTGACCAACGCTGAAATCGAAGCGTTGGCGGAGTATGTTTCCGCACAGTAGTCAGGGAGAGGATATGTTCCAGGCAAGACAATTTACTACCGCCATACTTGGATTGGTGTTTATGTTGGCGGTCCCTTTTGTCATGGCTCAGACAGTCGAAAGTGAAGAAGCTGTCAAGCAAAGGGAGGGAGGAGGGGACCCGCTGGCTGGAAATGAAAAATCATTCTTGTGTCAAGGATGTCACGGTACTGATGGAATCAGTTTCGAACCCGAAATTCCCAAGCTTGCCGGACAGTACGGTAAATATATTGTAAAGCAGGTTCATGATTATCAGTCCGGAGCGCGCTCGCATCCGATTATGAACGCCATGGCGGGAACCGTGAGCGAACCCGACTTGGCGGATATCGGTGCCTATTTTGCGAGCCAGCGAAAAATGAAAGGCAACGGCTCGGCCGGAAGTCCAATCGGGGAGGATATATTTCTACACGGAGATGCAAGCAAGAACCGGTTGGCGTGCATGGGGTGTCACGGTATTAACGGCAAGGGTGCCGGCCCCAAATCGTCTATGTACCCGGTACTGGGAGGGCAGCAAAGGGGTTATATCCGCGGGCAGTTAATCAACTTCCGCGAAGGAATTCGTACCAACAGTCCAACCGGAATTATGAACACAATGGCAAAGTTGCTGACCGACGCTGAAATTGATGCTTTGGCAGATTATATTTCCGCGCAGTAATCGGGCGTTTCAAGGTAAATCAACATGCTTCATTGACCGTTTGGACATCTCCACAAAATCATCCAGTACAATCAACAAGTCGTGCAATGCCTGCTTTCCGCAGGCTTCTTCCAGATAGGAATATTGCAACTCGATCAAAGGGCCGACTTGGCTTAGCAGCTTAATAGCCTTGGGCGACAGATTCACGATTACGCGTCGCTGATCTCCCGGCATGGGAACCCTATCAATCAGTTCTGCCTCCTCAAGGCGCGCTAGCATACCTGCCATACTGGGGCTGGAAAACTGGCACAAATCGCATATCTCTCTTGGTTCAAGTTGTCCATGCTCATCCAGGGCACGCAATATTCGCCATTGTTGTTCGGTTAATCCGAAGTGATTCAGAATGTGCCTAAAATGCCCCATCAGACTGTCCCGCGCTTTCAGAAAGCGCTGGGGCAGGTTGGGATAATTGATTATTTGTTTCAAAAAATGAACTCCATTACAAATAATGATATTTTTTTAAATATATTTCATTATACCCCTTGACTTACTAATATGTTAGCAATTAGAATTGCTAACATATTAGTAAGTATGTGAAGTATTACTAATCTCTCCTCCCTGAAGTTTCCCCTAACTTCAGCTTCTAGGGCACCTAACGGTGCCCTTTTTTTGCCCTGATTCCGGCGAACAAACGGCAGTGGTGGCATTCGGGAGCATGTGATTAAGTTCTGCAGATCAATAATTAGCAACAGTGTTACAAAGCATCGCATTTTAACTTGCGCAGATTTCATTGATACAAGCCGGGTCAGGCTGCCATTGTTCCGTTTATTCCGGAAAACCGGGCAATGCCCGTCGCGTTTCAGACAGGGAGATGCGCTTCCGCATGGAAGAATTAGACGCTATATGTCAGGTATTCGATGCCGACGCATACGGGAAAAAATGGCAGATCGAAAGCCGAATTCGACTATCTCAGTCCTTTACGATTCCGACTGATTCTGGGCGAGTACCCGTCTAATGGTAAAGCAGGTTGATGAGGGTATTCGATTGGAGGCAATGAAAGCTTTATAACTACAAGCTTAGTGGCGGAATGTAAGGGATAAATTTGGGCACTGGCAGACCGTGCTCTCTCTAAAATGTATTTTCCATAAGAATCAAAGTGTAACAAAATAATTGGACACGCATAGCTCTTTCGACCCACTTCAAGTTCAAGGCCGATGGGTTTGCGCTATGGCGTACAAGGGAGATTGAAGGTCGCCTGTGTGTGTGAAGCTGTCGCTCAATGTGTAGAATGCCGTGAGTACGGTATCGGCCAGGAGCCGTCCAACGTATATGTCCGTTATGGGGCAGCGAAATATAGTGGGATTAAACGACTGAGGACAGTATCAAAAATAATCCCTAAACAAAAAGCACGCTGTTTAAGCGTGCCTTTTGAAGCATAATATTAAATGACCTAAATTGCGATTGCCTTGCATTCCTTGGCACAGGCAGCACAAGCTTCACCGCATGCCTTGCATTCCGGATGTTTGTCTGTCTTTTTGCATTCTTCTTCGCAATCCTTGCAGATTTCCATAACCACCTTGGCAAATTCCGGAAGGCGTTTTGCTTCGGCGGCGGCCATTTGCTCCAATGCTGCGCAAACTGCTGCGACCTGACTGGCGCTTTGGGCACATGCTGCCAAATCATTGTCGCCTTTTCCCATCTGCACTAAACAGTGCTGAAGGCAGATTTGTGCCTTCTGCGTACAGTCAGTGGCTGCATCGATTAATTTCTGGTTACGCGTGGATTTGTGATGTTCATGTTTATGTTCGTGTCCATGTTCGTGGGACATATCCATTCCGCTCATGTCCATTCCACCCATATCCATTTTGTCGTGATCGGCCGCAAAAACACTGCCGGTAGTCGCAGCAGCAATCATCGCGGCTGCATTGGTCAATAATTCTCGTCTGTTCACTATTCTCTCCTTATGGTTTGTAAATATCTTTTTGGGATGGCTACGTAAAATAATACACCCAACTTATCGTGAAGGGTCAGTAACAAAACCAATTCGCGTTAAGCCGGCTTTTGCTGCATCAGACATTACTCCTGCCACCAGCTCATAATGAGCCAATTTGTCTGCGCGAATATGCAATTCAGGCTGTGGCTGCTTTTTGGCCTCCAGCGCGAATCTTGCTGGTAGCGAGTTCTTCTCGACTTTCTCACCGCTCCAATAATAACTGCCGTCCTCACGAATACCAAACTCGATATGATCCGGCTTGGTGATATTCGGGTTGCTCGTTGCCTTGGGCAAATCAACCTTTACCGCATTGGTTAGCAGAGGGGCCGTGATAATAAAAATCACCAGTAACACCAGCATTACATCCACCAGCGGCACCACATTGATCTCAGCCATCGGCCCCTGATGGCGGCGTGAATCAAAACTTCCAAATGCCATAATATTCTCCGATTAAGCCTTCTTATCGCCCACCGTCACCAGCGCATACAAGTCATGCGCAAAATTATCCAGTTGCGCCAGCCAAAGCCGATTGCGCCGGGTGAACGCGTTGTAGGCCAATACGGCGGGAATCGCCACCGCCAGTCCCACCGCCGTCATGATTAGTGCTTCGCCCACCGGCCCCGCCACCTTATCCAGCGTGCCTTGCCCGCTCATGCCGATCTGCACCAGCGCATGGTAAATTCCCCAAACCGTTCCAAACAACCCGACAAAAGGGGCAACTGCCGCCCGTGCGCACGCAATCGCACGCGCAGTTTTATCTGATCCTTGGTGAAGTGCGCAGGAGCTTCCTTCGCGCCGACCGCAAGAGCTTGGAGTGCTTTGGCCGCACCTGACTCGGCAGCCACACGCGCCTGAGCAATAACAGCTTCCAATGTTTTGCGATGTTCGCGGGCGAGGGCTATTTTCATGAAGGTCTATTTCCCTAGCTTCTGACAAAGGCCAGCAGCGGCTGGATATTGCCACTATCGGCGGCACGCAAGGAGTCGATGTAGCTTATGCGCGTTTCGGTTGCTTCGGTGAGGCTTTTACTGCCCCAGGTAAATCGTGGCTGGCCAAGTTTTTGTATCATCAAATCGGCCATCATCCGCGCATGACGGCCATTGCCGTTTGGAAACGGATGAATGGCGACCAGGCGATGATGAAAGCGTGTGGCGATTTCGTCGGGCGGATAAGTGACGTGGTCGATCTGGTAGCGCACGTCGTCGAGCAGGTCGCGCAATTTCACACCGACGTGTTGCCATTCGACGCCGATATTTTTGTCTGACTTGCGGAAGCTGCCTGCCCAACTCCAGGTTTCACCGAACATCTCCTTGTGCAGTTGGCGCACGAATGCCTCATCGAGAATATCTTTACGTTGCCGCCGCGCCCAAGTTTGACCGTGCTCGATGTTGAGCTGCTCCCATTCGTTGAGTTCGCCCTGAGTGGTGATGTGTTTGGGTATCAGGCAGGCGAGTTCGTCCGCATCCAGCGGGGTGGCACCTGGCAGGTAATCGAGTTTTACCGCCATAGCTCCCGCCTGGATCCTTTGAGGAGGCTCTCCGCCAATTCTTTCACTTGGGTATCGACGGTTTCGTTTGAAGTGGCCTGCGCTTCCAGTGCCATCGTATGAACAACCGCCGCCATGCGTTCACGGGCAACTTTGTTGGCCTGCGATTCCATGGTTTGTGCGATGGACTGCCTGGGCACCAAGGCATATTGCAACTCGCAATCCAGCGCTTCTGCTGCACGCCGCAGGCTGCCCAAGCTGATGGTGTCGTCCGCTTCGGAGGTCTCCAGCCGCAGCACTGTTGAAGGCACCAGGCCCAACCTCTTGGCAAGTTGTGCCGCTGGCATACCGAGTGCTTCGCGGATCGCCTTTATCCAGCCCGAAGGCGGGCGCGCCGGTAGCTCTGCGGAGCGCCAGCGTGTCAGCCCAGCATCGAGTTGACGTTGTTTGAGGTCTTTAAAGCGCGATTTCATATTTGTTATTATGCACTATGACGCACTATTGTCAAGTTATTTATGCTCTATAGAGCAATAATTTAGTATTGTATATTGCATCATAGTGCATATAAATAATGACTAAAACTGCACTGGACCGCGTGTCAACTTATCCAGAACGCTTAATTTGACCTCGGTTATCCATAAAGATGAATCGGCGGCGATGATCTTCTGATATTTTTACGCAGAATCCGTCCATCCTGATAACTTCCACAGATTTAAAGACACGTTTCAGCGCGGCCAAGTGCTGGGTGTAAAAATATACGGCGTCATACTGCCCGTCCACTATTTGGTGAATATGGCCAGCCACCATCTCCGTCATGCGAGTTTTGGATTTGATGTTGCGCTCAATTTCGACCGCCACCCTGCACCCATCCGGCCTGATGGTCAGAGCATCGGGAATTTTTTTTAACCGCTTGGAATTCTCTACTCTGAGAAGTTTGTCAGGCACCCAGTTCGTCCAGCCTTTGCGCTGCAATATTATTCTCACCAATTGGCAATCAAGATGGTGATCAAGAAATCGGGGGTTGGTTCTCCCGACCCTGAATTCATTGCAATTTGGATCGGCAGAGGGCGACAGTGCGATGCCGTGTGCGGTAATTCCCCACAATTTTGTTTTAGAAAACGGTACCGCCTTCGTGTCCACCCTCAATATCTGTTCGGCAACAAGCCGTTTCAGCATGGGCTGGACGGTTTGTTCGCTTAGTTGCAGCAACTCTGCCGCCATGGCAACGGTTGTGAAAACCTCGCCTGACGCTAGGAAATCCAGAAGCGCTGCTCGTTTATGAGCGGCGCGCTCAATTTTTTCCGTGTAGGTCATTTTCAGCGCCGGGTGTAATTGTGTACTCATATTTGATCTCGGTGCGGAATTTGTTTTGATTGAAGGCGTCTGCGGACACTGGCCAATACCTCTTCTCCCTTTGCTTGGGCGAGGGGGTTGAAGGCAAGGACAGCTTTCAAAGCGGGCTTCTGGCTCGCCTTAGACGCTTGCCTGCGAGCTTGCACCTCGAAGCATCTGTTTCGGATGAAATCACCAGCCGCGACTTTTTTCATCCACAAGATCGGATTGTCTATTTTCTTCTCGCGTTCGCCGCGTTTAACTGCGTCAATTGTGCCAGCGAGTTCATCCAGCAAATCTTGAGCGTGCGCAGGCGCTTCGATTCCTGCACGTCGCAGAATATCCAGAAGCTGTGGAAGGAACTGATTGATGGATGGTTCGATAATCAAGCTATCAAAAATACCACCACCGCCCGCTGTGGCGGGCGCACTGCCAGCCGCGCCGATGGGCGCGAGTAGTGGTGGTGTTTTTAGTTTTAGTATTGGTTGTTTTTCGTGTTGATTAGAGTGGGGGGGTTGGCCGGGGGCGGCTGAACCGACCCCGGCTGAGCCGGGGTCGGTCACTTTATCGGATTCGAGGCCAAAAACGCAAAACTCCCAAGTTGTCGTGAACCTCCCGGTGTTGCGTGTGTTGACCAGCCGCAAATAGCCTGCACCCCGAAGTTCTTTGGAGACGCGCGTCCACCATTCTTCGCCTCTTGGTTTGCCTGGCCTACGCGAGAATTCGGTTTGAATCGCAAGCGGACGTACCTGCCAACTTTCAGGTTTGCAGGCCAGCCAAAGTCCGACCGCAACGGCATCAACGCTCAGACGAAGATCATTAATGAACTCGTTTGGAATGATTTCCCAGCCACTTTTCGGTTTTCGAATACGGACAATACTCATCACACCCCAGCTAGGCTTGTTTGCGCGCGCAGCTCTTTGACGCTCAGGCCTTTGGTTTTCGCCTCAAGCTGTTCGCGCTTTGTTGGTCTGCCGGACTGGGCACGGCAAGCCTTGCGGATTGGCTTCACAGATAGTTCGGCCTGGCTAACTCCATTATTTATGTAGTCGATCAGATCGGCTGTGCAACAAATTAACCGCCCTCCCTGTTTACGTACGCGAACTGGAAATAAACGACGTGACCTGGCTACGTAGCATGCTGCTGGGGTGTAGTTGATGATTGCTCCACACTTGTCACTTTTCGGCATTAAGGAGCCAGTGATTTTCGGCGTAATGAAGCCACTTTAAACTGTTAATTCAGGGGCTCAAACTTGGTCTAAGAATGCGTGATTTTT